>FWPV01001501.1_pt1 | contig 64362 bp, 61 predicted proteins | sample 2228371 | NCBI WGS metagenome assembly FWPV01 (sample SAMEA103939776, study PRJEB20133) | metagenome
GACCTCGTGTCCGCCCGCCGGAGGGGTTCCGTGACCAGAAGGTTGCGTAGTGCCGCAGCTCGTCTGCGACGGCCTTTTCCCCGACATTTGCCCTCGGTTGCCCGTTCCGGGTAACTTGGCCGGCGTGGAGCGGTAAGATCGCGTTTGACCCTAGGAGGGGTGGACCCATGGACGAGTACGAGGTCGATCTGCGGGAGTACCTCCTCATCCTGTGGAAGGGGAAGTGGATCGTGGCGGGGGTGTGCGTGGTGGCCGTCGCCCTGGCTTGGCTCCTCACCGCCCGGGCGCCGGTGGAGTACCGCGCCGAGGCGCTGCTCGCCGTGGAAAGGCCGGTTGGGGTGCCGAGCGGGTACTCGCCCCCCACAGCCCAGTGGCTCGTGGAACGCGTTCAGGACCCAAACGTTCTCTCCCGAGCTGCTCGGGCAATGGGTGTTTCCAGCGCGTGGCTGAGTGAGGCGCTGGGGGCGCGGGTCCAGGGGACGTTCGTCCAGCTCACGGTGCAGGGCAACCGCCCTGGGGCCGAGCTCGCGGCGGTCCTGGACGGGGTGGTGGTCGCCCTCCACGAGGATCTGGCGGCGGGGGTGGCGCAGGCGGTGGAGTGGAGGTTGGCGGAGGTGGACCCCGCGCGGGAAGGGATCCGGGCGCGCCTCGCGGCGTGGGAGGAGGAATTTGACCGCGTGCGTACAGCCACCGAGATCAGTCGTGACCGGCTGCGCGAGGAGATCGCACGGGTGAGGGATGATCCGGTGTTGCGGACCCTCAGCGTGGGGGTCGACGCCACGATTCAAGGGTACCTTGCCCAGAAGGAGCTGGATCTTCTGTATGCCCGGCTCGAGAGGGCTGAGCTCGCCCTCGACGAGATGGAACGGTCGGGGTTGGCCTATGTGGCGGGGACGGCGTGGAGGAACTTGGCCGACCAGCTCGTGGTCCTGGACGAGGAGGAGGCCGCTTTGCGCAGTGTCCTGTCGGAGCCTCCGAGCCCCGTATCCGTGGTTCGGGGTGTTGCTGTCTCAGGTCCGCTCAAGCCCAGCCTGAAGATGAACCTGGCGGTGGCGGGGGTGCTGGGGTTGTTCGTGGGGGTCCTCCTCGCGTTCCTCGTCCACGCGCTGCGGGCGCCGCCCCAGGGTGGGCGGGAGCTCCCAGCCGAGGGGCGCACGGGGCCGGCGGCGGGGGGGGAGGGGTGAGGTACTTCGGGACGGACGGGGTGCGGGGCATGGCGGGGGTGGACCTCACCTGCGAGCTCGCCTTCCGCCTCGCCCGGGCGGCGGGCCACGCCTTCCGGCCCGAGCGGGCGCTCCTCGCCATGGACACCCGCCTCTCCGGCCCCGCGCTCGCGGGCGCCTGCGCCGCGGGCCTGGCCGAGGTAGGCTGCGACGTGGACCTGGCCGGCGTCCTCCCCTCCCCAGCGGTCTCCCATCTCGTCCCACGACGGGGGTACGGCCTGGGGGTGGTCGTCTCCGCGTCCCACAACCCGCCCCAGGACAACGGGATCAAGTTCTACGGCCCCGACGGGCTCAAGCTCTCCCCGGAGGACGAGGAGAGGGTGGAAGCGCTTCTCGACGCCCCCGGTGGGGGCGGGCCCCTCGGCGCGGTCCGCGCCTGGCCTGGGGCGGAGAAAGAGTACGCGGCTGTCCTCCACGCTGCGGTCCCCGACCTCTCCCTCCGCGGCGTAAAGGTCGTCCTCGACTGCGCCCACGGGGCGACGGGCAAGGTCGCGCCGCGGCTCCTCACCGACCTCGGGGCCGACCTCGTTCTCCTCGGTGCGGAGCCCGACGGGGCGCGGATCAACGAGACCGGAGCCGCGGCGATGGCCCTCCTCTCCCAGGAGGTCCCCGCCCGGGGGGCGGAGGTCGGGGTGGGGTTCGATGGCGACGGCGACCGGGCCCTGTTCGTGGACCGCCGGGGGACCGTCGTCGAAGGGGACCGGCTCATGGCGGCGCTCGCCCCCTATCTCTTGGAATGGAACGAGCTCTCCTCCCCGGCAGTCGTGTTCACCGTCCTCGCCAACCTCGGGGCGGAGCGGTTCCTCGTCGAGCGGGGGTTCCGGGTCCATCGGGTTCCGGTGGGCGACCGGAACGTGGCGTGGGCGATGCGAGAGTGGGGGGTGGACCTCGGGGGCGAGCCGTCGGGGCACATCATCTTCCGCCACTACACGGCGACCGGGGACGGGATCCTCACCGCCCTCCTCGTCCTGCGGGCCCTCGTGCGGATGGGGACGGACCTTGCCTCCCTCGCGGCCCCGGTATCCCTCTACCCTCAGGTGCGGGTCGACGTGCCCGTGCGCGACCGGGACGTGGCCCTGACGCGCCCGGCCGTTCAAGCCGCGATCCGAGCTGCCCAGGTCGCCCTCGACGGGACCGGTCGGCTGGTGGTGCGGCCGTCGGGGACACAACCCCTGATCCGGATCATGGCCGAGGGCCCAGACGAGCCCCTCCTCCGGGCGCTCGTGACCGGGATCGCGAACGAGTTGGCGAAGGAGGGGCGATGAAGCTCAAGCAAGAGCTACTGGAGAAAATCCGCAACCGCACTGCGGTGGTAGGCGTAGTTGGCCTAGGGTACGTCGGCCTTCCGTTCGCGGTGGAGAAGGCCAAGGTGGGGTTCCGCGTCCTGGGCGTGGAGCAGAACCCCGCGCGCGCAGGAAAGGTCAACCGTGGCGAGAACTACATCAGCGACGTCCGAGACGAGGAGCTCCGGGACCTCGTCGCCAGGGGACTCATCCGCGCCCACACCGATTTCGCCCGCGTTCCGGAGATGGACGTGATCGTGATCTGCGTTCCCACCCCCCTCACCAAGAACCTCACCCCTGACCTGAGCTACGTGGAGGGGGTGACGCGCGAGGTAGCGGGGCGCCTGCGGCCGGGGCAGCTGGTGAGCCTTGAATCCACTACTTACCCCGGGACCACCGAGGAGGTCATGCTTCCCGTCCTCGAGTCCTCGGGCCTGAAGGTGGAGGCGGATTTCTTCCTCGCCCACTCCCCCGAGCGGGTGGATCCGGGGAACAAGCGGTACACGACGAAGAACACGACGAAGGTCGTGGGCGGCGTCGGACCGGAGTCCCTCGAGGTCGCCCTCGCCTTCTACGGGCAGACGATCGAGCGGGTCGTCCCCGTGTCCAGCGCCAAGGCCGCTGAGCTCGTCAAGGTGTTCGAGAACACGTTCCGGGCGGTGAACATCGCCCTGGTGAACGAGCTTGCGCTTCTGTGCGACCGGATGGGCCTCAACGTGTGGGAGGTGCTGGACGCGGCGTTCACCAAGCCGTTCGGGATCATGCCGTTCTGGCCTGGGCCCGGGGTGGGTGGACACTGCATCCCCCTCGACCCTCATTACCTGGAGTGGAAGGCAAGGGAATTCAACTTCAACACCCACTTCATCGCCCTGGCGGGGGAGATCAACCGCCGGATGCCGGAGTTCGTGCGGGACAAGGCAGTCCGTGTCCTGAACAGGCTCGGTGTTGCCCCCTCCCAGGCACGGATCCTCGTCCTGGGGGCCGCCTACAAGAAGGACCTCGCCGACCACCGGGAGTCCCCTGCGGTAGAGGTGATCCGGCTCCTCCAGGGCTACGAAGCCGACGTGGCCTACCACGACCCATACATCCCCAGCCTGCGCGACGAGGGACTCGCTCTCGACAGCGTCCCCCTGACCGCGGACGAGCTCCGGAAGAGGGATCTCGTGGTGATCGCCACCGACCACACCTCCGTGGACTACGGGTTCGTGGTGGCCCACGCCCGCCATGTGCTCGACACCCGCAACGCGACCCGAGGCGTTGTCGAGGGCCGGGAGAGGATCACCCTGCTATGAAGGTCGGGCTCATCGGAGTCGGCGGGTGGGGGAGGAACCTCGCCCGGACCCTCTGGGAGCTCGGGGCCCTAGGGGGAATCGCCGAGGTCCGGGCCGAGGTCCGCAAGGAGTTGCGTGCCCTCTACCCTGGCGTGCCCCTCTACCCCGAACACCGAGCGCTCCTTGAAACGGATCTCCTCGCGGTGGCCATCGCCACCCCGGCCGCGACCCACTTCGCCCTCGCGCGGGAGGCGTTGGACGCCGGGAAGCACGTGTTCGTGGAGAAGCCCCTCTCCTTGCACCGGGACGAGGCGGAGGAACTGGCCGACCTCGCGGACCGCGCGGGGCGGGTCCTCATGGTGGGCCACCTCCTTCTCTACCAGCCTGCCGTGCGCTGGATCGAGGACTTCCTCCGTTCCGGGGGCGTGGGCGAGGTGTGGAGCCTCCACCAGGAGCGGCTCAACCTGGGCACGGTGCGCACGGTGGAGAACGCGCTGTGGAGCCTGGGCGTCCACGATGTGGCCGTACTGCTCCACCTGGTAGGGGAGCGACCCACAACGGTGAAGTGCGTGGGCCAGCGGGCGTCCCCGAGCGGTGTGGAGGACGATGCGCACCTTCACCTGGGCTTCCCGAGGGAGGTCCAGGCCCACGTGCACGTGTCGTGGCTGTGGCCGGAGAAGCGGCGTCGGCTGACCGTGGTGGGGTCCGAGGCGATGCTCGTGTACGACGAGCTCGCCCAGGAGGTCACCCTCCACCGCAAGCGGATCGGAGAAGATCTCAGGCCTGCCGACGAGGGGACCGAGGTCGTGTTCCAGGGCTCGGCCCAGCCTCTCCGGCTGGAGATGGAGGAGTTCCTGTCCTGCGTTCGGGATGGAAAGCGGCCGCTCTCGGACGGCCGGAGAGCGGTGGACGTGGTGGCCGTGCTCGAGGAGGCGAGCCGCCAGTTGGGGGAGGGATGAGCGACTACTTCGTGCACGAATCCGCGTACGTGGACCCCGGGGCCAAGGTCGGCCCGGGGACGAAGATCTGGCACTTCAGCCACGTCAGTGGCACTGCAGAGATCGGGGAAAAGTGCAGCCTGGGCCAGAACGTGTTCGTGGCCGATCGGGTGAAGATCGGGAACCACGTCAAGATCCAGAACAACGTTTCCGTGTACGAGGGCGTGGTCCTAGAGGACTACGTGTTCTGTGGTCCGAGCTGTGTATTCACCAACGTGCGCACGCCCCGGTCCGCGTTTCCCCGCAACCGCCCCGAGGACTACGTGCGGACGGTGGTCAAGCGCGGGGCGTCGATCGGGGCCAATGCCACGGTCGTCTGCGGGGTGACGATCGGCGAGTGGGCGTTTGTTGCCGCCGGAGCGGTGGTGACCAAGGACGTGCCGCCCTACGCCCTCGTGGCCGGCGTCCCCGCCCGTCCCATCGGGTGGGCATGCCAGTGCGGTCACCCTCTCCGCGACAAGACGTCGGAGAAGCGGTGCAACGAGTGCGGCCGGTTGTACCGGCTGATCGGGCAGACCATGGAGTTGGTGCGGAAGAGCTCGTAGCATGTGGTTTGTAGCCAGTGGAGCAGACCAGGAGTGTGCATGCCGGAGAGCGTGGAGAACCTTGAGGTCTGGCAGCGTGGTGTCAGGTTCGTGAAGGCGGCATACGAGATCACCCGTCACTGGCCATCGGAAGAGCAGTATGGACTGACCTCCCAGTTCCGCCGCGCAGCGATCTCTGTACCGACCAACATCGCTGAGGGCGTTGGTCGAGGAGGACGCCGTGAGATCGTGCGGTTCGCCCGCGTTTCGCTCGGCTCACTGTACGAGCTGAGCACGCTGTTGGTCATCGCCGAGGGACTGGGGTACGTGAGCAAGGGGGCAGCGGTGGAGATGCGTGCCGAGATCGACGCCCTGACCCGGCAGCTGGCGGCCTTCATCCGTTACCAGCAGGGTCGCCTGCCCGGCCGGTCTCCAGGTTCCACCCACGCCCCACCCCCGGATGCAGACGCCGCCGGCCCCCTACAAGCCACAGGCCACAAGCCACAGGCTACAAACCACAAGCCACAGGCCACACGCCACAACCCACACGCCACAGGCAACAGGCCACGAGCCAAGAACCGCAAGGAGAACAGATGACAATTCCCATCCTTGACCTCAAACGCCAGTACGCGTCCATCAAGCCCGAGATCGATGCTGCCATCCAGCGGGTGGTGGAGTCGGGGCGGTTCATCCTCGGCCCCGAGGTCGAGGCGTTGGAGAAGGAGATCGCCGCCTACTGCGGCGTCAAGCACGCGATCGGGGTGGCAAGCGGCACCGATGCTCTGCTGCTCTCCCTGCGGGCGGTGGGGATCGGCCCTGGGGATGGGGTAATCGTGCCCAGCTTCACCTTCTTCGCCACCGCTGGGGTGGTGCACAACGTGGGGGCGACCCCGATCTTCTGCGACATCGACCCTCGCACCTTCAACCTCGATCCCGACTCGGTTCGAGAGATCATGGCCCGTGGTCCGTGGCCCGTAGCCAGTGGGACCCCGCAGGGCATTCCTCCCACATGCCACAAGCCACAGGCAACTGGCGACATCACATGCCACTCGCCACACGCCACTTGCGCATCCACAGGCCGCAATCCACAAGCCACAAGCTGCACACCAAAAGCGGTCATCCCCGTCCACCTCTACGGCCAGATGGCGGACATGGACGCGATCATGGAGCTCGCCCACGAGTTCGGCCTCTATGTGATCGAAGACGCTGCCCAGTCCATCGGCGCCGAGTACGTTGGGCAAGTAGCTAGTAGCCAGTGGCCTGTAGATGAAGGCTCCCCACCCCCCACAAGCCACACGCCACAGGCCACACGCCACTCCCCACAGGCCACACGCCACAAGCCACAGGCCAAAAAGGCCGGCACCATCGGCCACCTCGGCTGTTTCTCCTTCTTCCCCACCAAGAACCTCGGGGCGTACGGGGACGGGGGGATGGTCGTGACGGACGACGACGAGCTTGCCGAGCGGGTGCGGATGCTGCGCGTGCACGGGTCCAAGCCCAAGTACTACCACCACATCGTGGGGTACAACTCCCGGCTCGATGCCCTCCAGGCCGCGATCCTGAGGGCGAAGCTCCCCCATCTAGACGCGTGGACCGCGGCGCGGGGGAGAATCGCCGGCCGGTACGACGAACTTCTGGCCGGGGTGCCGGGGATCGAGCTCCCCTACCGGGCGGCGGGGCGGACCCACATCTTTCACCAGTACACGATTCGGGTGGCGGACGGGAAGCGCGACGCGCTGCACGAGCACCTCAAGGCCCAGGGGATCGGGACCGAGATCTACTACCCGCTGCCGTTGCACCTGCAGCAGTGCTTTGCCCATCTTGGGTACCAAGAAGGGGACCTCCCCGAGAGCGAGAAGGCAAGCCGCGAGGCGTTGTCCCTCCCCATGTTTCCCGAACTCACCGACGAGGAGCAGGCTTTCGTCACCAACGCCATCCGCTCCTTCTTGAGCTCAAGCCGCCAACCATGACGAGTGGACTCCCGACCCGCACCCCGGACTCCGTACCATGGACTCCCACCCGCCCCGCGCCACGAGCCGACCCCGCACCACGCACTATGGAGCATGCACTTCGTCCCACACGCCACTTGCCACAAGCTGCGATCCACTTGCCACAAGCTACCCGCGACACGCCACTCACCACTGGCCACAAGCCACACGCTGCCAGCGGACCACTCACCATGGACCGGTCTTCCCACCCGCCACTCACCACTGGCTACAAGCCACAAGCTACTGGCCACAAGCCACAGGCCATTTGCACCATGTACAATCGAAGCAACACTCCGGAGGGGGTGATCGGCCTTGGCCTCACGAACCGTGCCTGCGGATGTGCTGGATGACATCGTCCGGCGGATCGTAGCGGTGGCGGATCCAGACAAGATCATCCTCTTCGGCTCCGCAGCCCGGGGGGAGATGCGCCCGAGCAGCGACTTGGATCTGCTGGTCGTCAAGTCCGGCGTCCCTCATCGCGGACGGCTGACGGAGGAGATCTACATGGGCCTCTCGGGCATCGGGAGAGCTGCCGACATCATCGTCGTTACCCCCGAGGACATAGAGCGATATCGCGATGTGCATGCAACCGTGATCAAGCCCGCCATCCGCGAGGGGAGGGTGATCTATGAGCGCAAAGCAGCGACCACCGGATGACCCCATCGAGTGGTTGAACAGGGCGCGCAGCAACCTCCTGCAGAGCCAGGCGCGACTCGAAGGGGTGTACCTGGAGGACCTGGCCTTCGCGGCTCAACAAGCGGCAGAGAAGGCGATCAAGGCCGTCCTCATCCATCTTGGCGTGGAGTTCCCGTACACCCATGACCTGACAGCGCTGCTCACGCTCGTGCAGCAGCAAGGGTTCTCTGTGCCGAGGGAGGTAGCCCAAGCAGGCCGGCTCACTCGGCATGCAGTGATCGCCCGCTACCCGGGACTCGGGGAACCGGTGACCGAAGAGGAGTACGCGGAGGCGGTGACGATTGCGGAGGGTGTTGTGCAGTGGGCGCAGTCCATTGTGGCCGGCCAATGAGCGCCTCACCGTGGCACCCCGACCACTCGCCAGCGACCCTGGACTCCCCGCACCACGCACTATTGACCACGGACCACGGACTACGGACTATGGACCATGGACTATGCACTATGGACTACAGACCATGCACCATGGACTGGTCTTCCCACACGCCATTCGCCACAAGCTACGAGCCACTGGCCACAATCCACGCACAGCATGTAGAATCGAAGCAATTGTCCGGAGGGGGTGATCGGCCTTGGCCTCACGAACCGTGTCTGCAGATGTGCTGGATGACATTGTCCGGCGGATCGTAGCGGTGGCGGATCCAGACAAGATCATCCTCTTCGGCTCCGCGGCCCGGGGGGAGATGCGCCCGAGCAGCGACTTGGACCTGCTCGTCGTCAAGTCCGGCGTACACCGCAGGAAGTTGGCCCAGCGGATCTACAGAGACCTCATCGGTGTAGGGCAGGCGGTGGATGTCGTGGTAGCTAGTCCTGACGATCTTGATCGCTACGGAGACTCCGTTGGGCTCGTCTACCGGTCGGCCCTGCAGGAAGGGGAGACCATCTATGAGCGCAAGCCGTAGGCGCCCAGACGATCCTCGAGAGTGGCTGAGAAGAGCCAGGAGCAGCTTCCTCAAGGCCCGGAAAGGGTCTGACATACCTGGGGTATGCCTTGAGGACCTGTGCTACGACGCCCAGCAGGCTGCCGAGAAGGCACTCAAGGCGTTGCTGGTCTACTTGAGAAAGCCCTTTCCATATGTGCACGATCTTGCTGTGCTCATTGCTCGAGTCGAGGAGGCGGGGATCGAGGTTCCAGAGAGGATAAAGCTCGCGGCAGGTCTGACGGACTACGCCGTAGAGGCTCGGTATCCTGGCGCCTTCGAACCTGTCACCCAAGACGAGTACGAGGAAGCCGTTGAGCTGGCCGAGGATGTCCTGCGATGGGCCGAGACCATTGTGGGAGCCTCGTGATGCTCCCGCGCACTGGTCTCCACAAGCCGCCGGCCACGTGCCACTCGCAACAAGCTACGAGCCACGTGCCACCCGCCGTAAGCCGACCCCGCTCCACGGACTATGGACTATGAACCATGCACCACGGACAATGGACCATGGACCACGGACCATGTACTTCGTCCCACACGCCACTTGCCACAAGCCACATGCCACAAGCTGACCATGGACCACGGACCACGCACCACGCACTACGGACCACGCACCATGTACTCCGCCCCATGCGCCTAGCCAACGTCGTCGGTGCCCGCCCCCAGTTCATCAAGCTCGCTCCGGTCCTGAAGGCCATCGAGCGGCACAATCGGGAGCACCCCGAGGCCAAGATCGAGGAGATCCTGGTTCACACGGGGCAGCACTACGACTACGAGATGTCCCAGGTGTTCTTCGACGAGCTGGGGTTGAAGGCGCCCGACCACCATTTGGGCGTTGGGTCCGGGTCCCATGGCCAGCAGACCGGGGAGATGCTGAAGCGGATTGAGGCCGTCCTCTTGGAGGAGAAGCCTGACTTGGTGATGGTGTACGGCGACACGAACAGCACCCTGGCCGGGGCCCTGGCGGCGGCCAAGCTCCACATCCCTGTGGCCCACGTGGAGGCCGGGCTGCGGAGCTTCAACCGCCGGATGCCCGAGGAGATCAACCGCGTGCTCACCGACCACCTGTCTGACCTCCTGTTCTGTCCCACCAAGACCGCGGTCGATAACCTCCGCCGCGAAGGCTTCACCCACATCCTCAACCACGGCGACCTCCTGCCCCTTGACTCCGCACCACAGATGGCGGACGCCGGACGACGCCCTACGGACCACGCCCTACGGACCACGCACAATGGACCCGTCGTAGCCAACGTGGGCGACGTCATGTACGACGCGGCCCTCATGTACCTCGAACTGGCGGAGGGTAAGTCCACGATTCTGGACCAGCTTGACCTTCAGCCGAAGAAGTATGCCCTAGCCACCGTCCACCGCGCCGAGAACACCGACGACCCTCATCGGCTGCGCGCGATCTTCGAAGGCCTCCGTGCGGTTGCAGCGAGCGGACTCCGCCTCGTCGTGCCCCTCCATCCCCGCACCCGAACGCGCCCTGGCCGCTGCATCCCTCGAGGAGCTGACTTCAAGCCTTGCCCTGACGCTCCTCGATCCGGTCTCGTATCTGGACATGCTCGTCCTCGAGAAGAACGCCCAGGTGATCCTCACCGACTCCGGGGGTGTGCAGAAGGAGGCTTTCTTCTTTCGAGTCCCCTGCGTTACATTGCGCGATGAGACAGAGTGGCTGGAGACGGTGAATGCTGGATGGAACACCCTGGTAGGATGTGACCCTGAAGAACTCCGGGAGGCAATGATTGCGTTGGAGCCGGAGGAACAGGTTTTGCAGCCCTATGGGGACGGAGCAGCCGGGCACAGGATGATTGAGGTGCTCAGTATTGGGGAGGACAAGACCTGATGTCGGGGACCGGCCGGCTGCGCGTGCTTCATGTGCCCTCCTGGTACCCGTCGGAGAAGAGCCAGGTAGCCGGCACCTTTGTCCGAGAGCATGTCAAGGCAAGCGCAATCCATAACGATGTGGTGGTCCTCTACAGTGAAGGTGTCGACACGCAAGTAAGAGGCCTATACCGAGTTCAGGAGAATCTAGAGGACGGGATCCGGACGTTGCGCTTGCGCTACCGGAAGTCCCCCTTGCCGAAGACTACTTACTTTGTCTACCTCTGGGCGATGTGTCGGGTATTCGGGAGACTCATCAAGGAGGGCTTCAGGCCCGACGTCATTCACGCACACGCCTACTCAGCCGCGGTCCCTGCGGTGGTTGTCGGGATGCGTTACGGTATTCCAGTGGTGGTTACCGAGCACTTCAGCGGGTTTCCGCGGAAGCTTGTGCGTGGCATCGAGCGATTGAAGGCGAAGTTCGCCTTCGAGCATGCAGCGGTGGTCTGTCCCGTGAGCGAATACTTGAGCAGAAGTATTCAGCAGATGGGAATCAGAGGGAGGTTCGAGGTCGTTCCCAACGTAGTTGACCCAACGCTCTTCTCACCGGAGCCGACGGCGCATTCCAGACAGGAGAACAAGAAGCGCCTGTTGACGGTAGCGCTGCTGACTCCGAAGAAGGGGATTCCGTACCTGCTCCAGGCACTCGCCACCCTCAAGGAGAAGAGGGACGATTTCGCACTGGACATCGTCGGCGATGGGCCCAACAGGAAGGACTACGAGGAACTCGCCGAGGAGCTTGGCCTTGCCAGTATCGTAACCTTTCACGGTTTTCTGCCCAAGATTGACGTCGTCGAGTTCATGAGACAATGCGATGCATTCGTGCTTCCTAGCCTTGTTGAAACGTTCGGCGTGGTCCTCATCGAGGCCATGGCGTGTGGGAAACCAGTGATTGCCACAGACATCGGGGGACCTAATGAAATAATCTCCGCAGAAGTTGGGATGCTCGTGCCACCAGGTGATCCCGAAGCGTTGGCGGAGGCTGTTGACTATCTGTTGGATCACTATCACGAATACGATGCATCAAAGATAGCAGAGTATGTCCGGAGCCGGTACAGCTACCAAGCCGTGGGCCAGGAACTAGATGGGCTTTACAGGGCTGTTGTGAAGGAGAGTAATGAGCAGCGGTAGCTTCGTCCGCGGAACTACAGTTACGTTTGGTGCAGGTTTCCTACAGTTGCTAATCGGGATCGGGACCTCAGTCTCCTTGGCCAGGGTGCTCGGCCCGGAGGGCAGGGGGATATACGCGCTCGCGGTGCTTCTCCCGTCCCTGATCGTGACCTTCGCGAACCTAGGGATCGGCCCTGCAACGGTCTACCACGTGGCGAGACAGGCGTATCCACGGAGTCAGATCCTGGGGAACAACGTGGTCCTCGGCCTGCTCCTCAGCGCCCTAGGCGTGGGCGCGGGGTTCGTCGTGGTGGCCTTCTTCAGCGACACTCTGTTCGGTGGCGTTCCGAGAGCTTATCTCTTCCTAGCGTTGATGTTGGTTCCTCTAGAGCTCTTGTTCTCATTTGTGAGATATGTGCTACTCGGTGCGCAGCGCATCAGGGACTTCAACGCCGTCCAGATAGCGCACTCCATTCTCTTCCTACTTTGTATCCTGGTGGCCCTTGTTGGGGCGCGTGGAGGTACGCCAGGGGCCATTGTCGCGGGGCTGGTCTCTTGGTTAGTAGCCGACATTCTGGTGCTTGTCCTCGCCAGGAAGACCGCCGGCGGGTTTTCCTTCCTGCCGAATGTGCCCTACCTGAAGAAGGCGGCAGCGTACGGCGCGCAGGTTCATGTGGCCAACATCTTGGGGTTCCTGAACTACCGGGTGGACATGTTCCTCGTCAACTGGTTTCTTGGTCCGGCAGCGGTCGGGCTTTATGCCGTGGGAGTGGGACTGGTGGAGAAGCTCTGGTTGGTCTCGCACGCGGCGAGCACGGTCCTGTTCCCCCGGGTTGCGGCGGAGTCGGACGAGGAGAGAAGGAGCGCCTTCACCCCCCTTGTGACGCGCACTGTCCTCTGGACCACGGCACTAGGTGCTTTGGTGCTGATTCTCGTAAGCCGATGGGTTGTGGTCCTCCTATACTCCGAGGAGTTCCTTCCAGCCGTGGGGGCCCTCCGGGCTCTCCTCGTAGGAGTGGTTGCCCTCAGTGCAGGCCGTGTTGTCAGCAACGACCTCGCAGGGCGGGGGTTCCCGAGAATCAGCATCTACACGGGTTCTGTGGCGGTTGCCATCAACGTCGCGCTGAACATCCTCTGGATTCCCCGCTACGGCATTGCGGGTGCAGCCTGGGCGTCAACGGTATCGTATTCCGCGGCATCCGCCGTCGCAATCGCCTTCTACTGCCGCCTGTCGGGTAACCGGTGGACGGTGGTTGTCTTCCCGCAACGGGGCGACTGGGCGCTATACTCAAGAGCTGGCCAGGAGCTTGTCCGGTGGGGTGTGGCCAAAGTGCGCAGGGGGTTCCGATGAAGGCCGAGCGAGGTGTCCTCTTCATCTCCGCACTGGATGCCTGGTCCATGGGCGCCGGCAGAGGCGGCCCAGCCTTGTACCGAACCCTCACTGGGTACGCCGAGCGAGGATGGCAGGTCTACTTCATCACTGGAAACCGGGCCCCGGGAGACGGCACGGAGATCCATGAGAATGTCCACGTCACACGCTTCGACTTCCCATGGCTTAGGCGTGCGCTGCGGATCCGTCGCCTATCGTTTCTCGCACACGCCTTATGGTGGCTTCTCTTTCAGATCACAGCGATCGTCCATGCCGTTCGCATCACTCGGAGGCATAGGATCGATGTCGTCTATGGATACGAGATCCACGGTATGCCTGCCGCCAAGGTTGTGGCCAGGCTGCGGGGCGTTCCCTTGGTGGCACGCTACCAGGGGACGATCCTGGGTTTGGTGTGGATGAAGAGGCCCCTCTGGAGAATCCGGGCATGGGAACACGTTCTCGGCCTGCGAATACCAGCCGACCTGGTGATCATGACGAACGACGGGAGTCAAGGGGATAGGGTGCTTGAGAACCTCGGCGCAGATATGGAACGCGTGCGCTTCTGGATGAACGGTCTTGACCGAGAGCTCTTTTCTCCTGTCGCGGACAGGTATCTGGCCCGGCAAGAGTTGAGGATCACGTCTCAGTATGTGCTCCTGTCGGTGAGCCGTCTCATCAGCTTGAAGGGTGTGCACCGCTCTATCCGAGCTCTGCCGGAGGTCCTCTATGTCTATCCGGATTGCCTCTTGTTGATCGTGGGCGACGGACCGGAACGGGAGCGTCTGGAGCAACTCGCTGCCGACCTTGGGGTAGCTAGGCACGTACGATTTGAGGGGGCTGTTCCCCACAGTGCCGTACCCACATACCTTGCTGCTGCGGACCTCTTCCTCTCCTTGTACGACTGGTCGAATGTTGGCAATCCGCTGCTCGAAGCCATGATGGCAGGCAAGTGCATCGTCACGCTAAACAACGGCGACACCGGGCGCTTCATCCTCAACGAGGTCAACGGCGTCCTTCTGGAGTATCAGGACCTGCCTAGGTTGTCAGAGGTGATCAAGGACCTACTCGGCGATGAAGAGCGCCGCGCCCGCCTGGGAGCCAATGCGCGCAAGTTCGCCGAGGGGCATTTCTGGACATGGGACCAACGTATAGATGCGGAGATTCAGCAAGTGAGCGCGCTTCTGGAGAGTTGGAGGAAACCTTGAGCGTCCAACAGCTGGCTTCGCCTGACCGACGATGGCGCGTCCCCCTAGTGTGGCTGAGCGTGGGACTTTGCGGGCTGGCACTTACCTGGCTTCTTGGTCGCCAGCCAGCGGTTGGCTTGTTCCTGGCGATCCTTTTGACCGCCTTACTCATGAGCATTGTGCTCTTCCTCGGGCACGACAGGGCACTTTCCTTGAGGCATCTCCTACCACCACTCTTGCCAGCAGTAGCGATTCTGTTTCCTCATGTCCCGTTACCCGTTGGACTTCCCGGTGTCCGTCCGGAGTTCGTCATCGTCCTTGCCGCGTGGGGGTTGTTGTTACTAGGTCACCTCGCAACAGGTGATCCGATCCGAATCCGGCGGTGTTCAACCTACAAGTGGCTTATCCTGCTCGAGCTGTGCATTCTGGCATCAATGACGTACGGGGCGCTAGCCAAGAGGCAACCTGTCATATGGCGAGACTTCTGGGAAGCAGCGAAACCCCTCGCGTACTTTGCGGTGTTCGCTCTGGCAAGCGGTGTTTGGCTATCCAGAGCGGGTTTCAGGCGTACCTACTTGGCCCTCGTGAGCATCTTCCTCGTGTCCGCCGGACTCGGCTGGGCGCAGTACTGGAATCTGTTCAACATCAACTCCCGCATTGTTCCGTACTACAGAGCGTCTTCCCTCGATCTTCTTGAAGGGTGGGCTCGCCGAGTAGTGGGCACGACCGGCAATCCGAACTCCTTTGCCGCCCTGATGGTGCTGGCCGCGTCTCTGGCACTGACGGGAGCGCTTTGGCTGAAGCCGCGGCGTGCTCGTCTGCTGTCGTGGGCAGCATTTGTATGCTTCTGCTTCACGGTGACTCTGACAGCGTCTCGCGCGGGGTTGATCGCTCTCGTTCTGGCGGGTGCTGTGACGCTGTTTGTAAAGTATCCACAGACGTTTCGCTTCCAGGGATTAGTACGAGTTGTGTTCATGATCTTGCCTATCGCTGCCCTTGCGGTGATCGCTGCTGGTCCTTTCCTCCCCGCCGGCTTCATCTTCCGCATCACGGACGCGCTTCAGCTGGAGAGCGCAACCAGTATGGCCGCGCGGTTTACCAGCTGGCAGGCGCATCTCGATCTGTGGTGGCAAGCCCCTGCCTTCGGGATCGGCCCGGCGAAGACGCTTGTCTCCCCTGACGTCGACAACGAGTTCCTCTTGTTCCTCGTTCGGTACGGGATCGTTGGCCTGGCTGCTTTTCTCGGCTTGTGTGGGAGCCTCTTCCTGACGGCAAGCCGGATCGCCCACCGTGCTACCAGCCCCGAGGGTCGTGCCATGGGGGTCGCATTGCAGGCGACCTTCATTGGCTACATCCCCTACCTTGCTTTGGCCGGAATCTACCATGACCTGCAGCTGATGTCTCTTCTCCTGATCGTTCTTGGCATTGCGTCCTCGCAGCTACGGCACGACGCCTCCGGTGGTGAGCCATGCAAATCCTGAGCATATCGCACATGTTCCTGACACCTTTTGACCCTCTCGATATCTCCGTTTTCCGCCAGATGCAGGGGCTCATGGGCCTGGGTTTTCATGTCAGGGTGTTGTGCCCACTTCCAATCGTCCCGCGTCCGCTAACGCATCTGCGGCCGCACTGGAAGCAGCTGGCAGATGTCCCTGCTACTTCAAAGTGGGACGGAATCGCAACGTGGTACCCGCGGTACTGGGCTTTCCCTTACGCGCTGATGCTTGCATCGGCTGGAAGACGAATGTACCGCGCGATCAGCCGAACCATCAATAACGATCTGCAGGACTGGCGGTTTGAGCTTGTTCATGCGCACGTGGGGCACCCTGACGGAACAGCTGCCCTTCATCTCTCACGGGCAATGGACAAGCCGCTTATCATCACTCTACAGGCAACCGACCTGGACATTACAGCGCACCGGAACCCTCGGTGCCGGAGGGTGTTGCACGAGACACTGCGCAGGGCCGCGCGGCTCATTGCCCCGACCCCGAGACTCGCAAACCAATTGCTCGAGCAGTTCGGCCTTGAGGCGGTGGTTGTTGGCTACGGCGTTGATCCTGCAGAGATCAGCCCGGGCAGCGAGGAATTGCGCGCCAAGTACCGAAACCGACGGGTCATCCTCAGTGTGGCGCGTCTGATGCCGAGCAAGGGGATCGATCTCATGATCAAGGCGCTTCCGGCCCTGGTCACACGGTGGGCCGACGTGTTGTACGTGGTTGTCGGGCGAGGTGCAGAGGAAAGTCGGCTGAAGGCCCTGGTGCGGGAGCTGGGAATGGAAAAGCACGTTGAATTCACAGGACAGCTTCCGCACAACCGGGTAATGGAGTACATGTCAGTGTGTGAAGCGTTCGTACTGCCGAGCTGGCAGGAGACGTTTGGTCTGGTCTACGTAGAAGCGATGGCCCATGGAAAGCCTGTTGTGGGAGTCTTGGGCCAAGGCGTTGACGGCATTGTGACGCCGGGCAAGACGGGCTTGCTGGTCCCGCCCAAGGACGTCGGGGCGCTGGTGGACGCCGTGGGGTTCCTGTTGGACCATCCTGGAGACGCCCGTACCATGGGCTTGGAGGCGAAGAAGCTAGTTCTGTCGGAGTACACGTGGGAGGCAAGTGCGACTAAGCTCTCGGTCATCTACAGAGAGGTGGTGAGCGCTAGGTGCGGATGAGAACATGGGACGAACGGGAACGTCATAGAAAGGACGGGAAACGCGCGGCTCGCGTCTGTGTTCGTTGCGTCATGGACACCTCGGCTCACGAGATCTCGTTTGATTCACAGGGTGTCTGCAGTTTCTGCCGATCTTTCGACGAGACCATCAGACCAATCCTGGACCGCGCCCGTTCGGGAGAGGCCAAGGCACAGCTGGAACAGTTGGTATCGCAGATGAAGGAGGCGGGGAGAGACAGTCCGTACGACTGCATATTGGGTCTCAGTGGTGGGACCGACAGCTCGTACCTGGCTCACCTGGCCAAGGAACTGGGCCTTCGCCCGCTTGTAGTACACGTGGACATGGGGTGGAACTCGCCGGAGTCGGAGAGAAATGTCAAGGCGCTGGTCGAGGGGCTCGGCTTCCACCTGGAGATCGTCCCGGTGAACTGGGAGGAGATGAAGGACGTCCAACTGGCCTTCTACAAGGCATCGGTGAAGAACTGCGAAATCCCTCAGGACCACGCATTCCTTGCCGTTCTGTACCAGAAAGCAGCGACCATTGGGGTCCACCACATCTTGACCGGGGGCAACTACGCCACGGAGTCGGTACTGCCCCGGTCTTGGGGGTTCAACGCTGCGGACGCGCGCCATCTGCGGGCCATCCACAGGCAGTTCGGCACCCGTCCGCTCCGGGAGTTCCCGCTCCTTCCTTTCTGGAAAAGGTATGTGTACTACCCGTTCGTCCGCAGGATTCGCGAAGTCAGGCTACTGAACTACGTCCCGTACAGCCGAAGCGGGGCAAAGCGTCTTCTGGGGGAGAGGTATGGCTGGGTGGACTATGGGGCGAAGCACTACGAGTCCGTGCTGACCCGGTTCTACCAGGGCTACTATCTCCCTGTCAAGTTCGGCATCGACAAACGGCGTGCGCACCTCTCGAGCCTGATCCTCGCAGGCGAGATCACCCGCGACGAAGCGCTCGAGGAACTCGCCAAGCCTCCCTATCCCAGCGAGGGGCTCCTGCAGGCGGACAAGGCCCTCATCGCGGAGAAGCTCGGGCTGTCGTTGCAGGAGTGGGAGGAGATCCTCGCTCTGCCCCCTCGGGACCACCGGGAGTTTCCATCGTCGGAGGGTCTCTTCCGCGTCAAGAACATGCTGGTGACAAGCCTTGGCATGAGGAGGCGACAGTAACGTGGGGGGTAGTCCGGGGGTTGATACGGGCGCGGGGAGAGCCGTCCACATCACCACCGTTCACCCTGCACTCGACACCCGCGTCTTCCACAGGGAGGCCATGACACTGGCGGACGAGGGGTACGAGGTGATCCTCGTCGCGCCGCACGAGGGGGACGCGGCGGTGCAGGGAGTAAGGATCAAGGGGCTGCGACAACCACGAAATCGGCTGGAGCGCATGCTCGGCCTGACATGGCGAGCCTACCGTTTGGCCCAACGGGAACAGGCGGATGTGTGCCACTTCCATGACCCCGAGCTTCTCCCGGTCGGACTCCTGCTCAAGCTGACGACCTGTGCGAGGGTGATCTACGATGTGCACGAAGATGTTCCAGAGCAAATCCTCACCAAGCACTGGATCCCACGAGTCCTGCGCAGGCCCGTGGCCGCAGCGGTTGGGCTTGGGGAGAAGCTTCTGGCTCGGGGCGTGGACGCAGTAGTTGTGGCGACGGAAGGCATTGCGAAGAGATTTGTCGGGTTCCACCCAGTTGTGCTACGCAACTTCCCGTCGCTCTCCATGTTTGCGTGGCCGGATGCAAGAGAGCGCTCGGGACCTCTCGGTCGACTCATCTATGTTGGCGGCATTTCTCGGGTACGGGGGGCGTTCGAAATGGTGCAGGCTCTTGAACACGTTGCACGCTCCTCCAAAGTGGAGCTCACGCTCGTCGGGCGCTTCGAGCCCGCGGGCCTCAAGGAGGAGCTCTCCACCCTTGCAGGGTGGCAGCACGTCCAGACGACGGGGTGGCTGCCTCCCGAGGTAGCCTATGAGCTGCTCAAGAAGGCCGACATCGGACTGGTCTGCTTGCACCCCTTGCCGCGGCACGTGGTCGCCCTACCGGTCAAGCTGTTCGAGTACATGGGCGCGGGCTTGCCCGTGATCGCCTCGGATTTCCCGCTGTGGAAAGAGATCGTCGAGGGGAACAACTGCGGGTTGTGCGCCGATCCGCTCGACCCGCAAGCGATCGCGGCCGCGATTGAGTACCTCATCGCTCACCCCGACGAAGCACGACAGATGGGGGAGAACGGACGCCGGGCCGTGGAAGAGAAGTACAATTGGGAGCGAGAGAGCGAGAAGCTTCGTGCGCTCTACGGTAGGTTGCTATCACGATGAATATCTGGATCTTCAACCACTACGCGCACCCCAGTACGTTTCCCGGCGGGACGCGACACCACGATCTGGGAAAGGAGCTGGTGAAGCGTGGCCATCGCGTGACGATCTTCGCGTCGAGCTTCTTGCACGGCCTGGGGAGACACGCGGGGGCCAAGGCTCCCCAGGTCTGGTCAGTGGAAGATGTAGATGGGGTCAAGTTCATCTGGCTTCGCACGCCCCCCTACTCGGGCAACAACCTGGACCGGGTGTGGAGCATGGTGGTGTACATGTGGCGGGCATGGCGGCTAGGTGTGGCACTCCCCCGGCGGATGCCTGACGTGGGGCGGCCCGACCTGGTGATCGGGTCTTCGGTGCACCTCTTGGCGGTGCTCGCTGCGTACCGGGTGGCCCGGGGGCACCGGGCACGGTTCGTGATGGAGGTACGCGACCTGTGGCCGCAGACGCTGGTGGACATGGGTGTACTCGGTCCCCGCCACCCTCTCACCTTGGCGCTTCGCTGGCTCGAGCGGTACCTCTACCGCCGCGCGGAACGGATCATTACGCTTCTACCCTTCGCTCACGAGTACATCGCTGCGAGTGGTGTCGCGCGGGAGAAGGTTGTTTGGATCCCGAATGGGGTCGACCTGTCGCTGTACTCCGGTGAAGCCGGCGCGGGTGAACACGGGACCCCGTTCACCCTGATGTACCTCGGGGCCCATGGGAAGGCCAACGCGCTCGACGTCCTGATCGAAGCAGCCCGCGCCATTCCCGCCGAAACGGGCGCCCGGATTCGGTTCGTCCTTGTGGGCGCCGGGCCGGAGAAGGACGCCCTGATCCGCCGAACGCGGGAGTGGGGCCTCGGCAACGTCGAGTTCCGCGACCCGGTCCCGAAGGCCCGCGTTCCGGACACGCTCGCGGAGGCGGACGCGCTCGTGGTCGTACTGCCGGACCTGCCGCTCTACCGGTACGGGATTAGCCTGAACAAGCTCTTCGACTACATGGCGGCAGCGAAGCCGATCGTCCTGGCGGGCGCACCTGCCAATGACCCTGTCAAGGACGCAGACTGTGGCCTCACCGTGCCGCCGCGCGATCCCCACGCCCTGGGGGATGCCATCGTGCGGCTTGCCCAGATGCCGTGCGAGGAGCGCGAGGCGATGGGAAGGCGCGGCCGAGCGTACGTGGAGGAGCACCACAACATCCGGAAGCTGGCGGAGAGGTTGGAGGGCGTACTGCTGGACGTGGTCCATGGTCCGTAGTGCGTGGTGCGAAGCGTGGCGGGCAAGGCATGTGGCCTGTGGGTAGTGACGTGTGGGGAAGCCAGCCCGCCGTTCCCGGAACCGAAGTGGCCGTCCGGGACAAGCCCCGACGCTACGTCGGGTGGACCCCGTGGGCGGTGGTTTCGTAGTTTCGTAGGGGCGGACCCCGTGTCCGCCCGCCGTTCCGGGCCGGAAACAGCCTACAGCTGATGTGGGGTAAGATTCGAGCCGAGGGGCCAAGCTGGACCAGGAGGTGTGTGCTCATGAACAAGCGGGTGATCGAGGTCACAGCGGAGCTGATCGAAGAAGAGGAAGGGGGGTTCTCGGTCTACTGTCCTGAACTTGATATCTACACCCAGGGGGAGGACCGAGAGGACGCGCTCCTCAATCTGCAAGAGGCCGCACAGCTTCACATCGAGGAGATCGGAGCTGCGAATCTGAGGCTAAGAAGGGTGGAACGCCGGGACCTCACGCTCGAGGTGCATGCCTAAGCTCCCCAAGGTCACGGGAGAGGAACTGGTCAACGCCCTGAAGAAGGCGGGGTTCGAGGTGGCCCGGCAGCGGGGCAGTCATGTGCAGCTGAGGAAGTGGACCGAAGGGGAGAAGGTTACGTTCCCGGTCCCGGTGCACGTCGGCAAGACCATCAAGCCTGGAACCCTCCGCGGAATTTTCAGGAAAGCGGGCCTAACCGTTGAACAGCTCCGTGAGCTGCTTTGATCCCTCGGTGCGGGATGGTTGTCTGTGCAGGGATGGCCCGTCGCCCTCTCGGTTACGCGGAGAGGATCGTGTAGCGACGAAAACTTGTCGGAGAAAGGACCCGACGCCGCATCGGGTGCACCCCGCAGGCGGTGGTTTCGTAGGGGCGGACCCCGTGTCCGCCCGACGTCCCCGGAACCGAGATGGCCGTCGGGGACAAGCCCCGACGCTACGTTTCGTGGACCCCGTGGGCGGTGGTTTCGTAGGGGCGGACCCTGTGTCCGCCCGCCGTTCCCCGAAACCGGAACGGCTCTCCGGCGGGTATTCCAGAGGCGGGCAGCGGTAGAATGAAGGCATGGCGGCGGGCGGTTGGTACCGCAGGTTCGGAAAACGCGCGCTGGATCTGGTGCTTGCAAGTGTGGCCCTCGTGGTCCTCTCCCCTCTTGCGCTTGCGGTCGCCCTTCTCGTTCGGCTGACGATGGGCCGGCCGGTCCTGTTCCGCCAGGTCCGGCCTGGACTCCACGGGAAGCCGTTCGTGATGTACAAGTTCCGCACGATGGCCGAGCGCCGGGACGAGGCGGGGGAGCTCCTTCCCGATGCCGAACGGCTCACGCCTGTCGGTAGGTTCCTGCGGAAGCTCTCCTTGGACGAGATCCCGGAGCTCTGGAACGTCCTCCGCGGCGACATGAGCCTGGTCGGCCCGCGCCCGCTCCTCATGGAGTACCTCCCCCTCTACACCCCGGAGCAGGTGCGGCGGCACGAGGTCCGCCCCGGCATGGCCGGGCCGGTGATCATGAGCGGCCGTAACCTCCTCTCCTGGGAGGAGAAGTTCGCGCTCGACGCCTGGTACGTGGACCACGTGAGCCTGGCGGTGGACGTGGGGATCCTCGTCCGAACCTTCCTCCGGGTCCTCCGGGGAGAGGGGGTCAGCGCCCCGGGGGAGGCCACCGCTCCCAAGTTCCAGGGAGGGCGAGGGTAGATGCCGGTCTACGTGTTCGGCGCGGGCGGCCACGCCAAGGTGGTCCTGAGCACCCTCCGCGCGGCGGGCTACTCTGTGGAAGGCCTGTTCGATGATGACCTACGGAAACGGGGAACCGAAGTGCTTGGCGTGCCCGTCCTCGGCTCGGTGGCGGAGGCCCAGGGAACGGCGCCCGGACAAGCGGTGATCGCGATCGGGGACAACCGAACGCGAAGGAGGCTGGCCACGGACTCGGTGGGCTGGGAGTGGGTAACGGTGGTTCATCCCCGGGCCTACGTGGACCCCTCGGCGGTGCTCGGGCCGGGGACGGTGGTGTTCGCTGGAGCGGTGGTACAGCCCGAGGCGCAGATCGGGGCCCATGTCATCGTCAACACCGGCGCGACCGTGGATCACGACTGCCAGGTGGACGACTACGTTCATCTCGGCCCGGGGGTGAGGCTCGGGGGGGCTGTGTGTGTGGAAGAAGGGGCCCTTGTCGGCATAGGCACGGCGGTGATCCCCGGCGCCCGCATTGGGGCGTGGAGCGTGGTGGGCGCCGGGGCGGTGGTGGTCCGGGATGTCGCCGCCGGCTCCACCGTGGCCGGAGTCCCGGCGCGAGCTCTTGAGGGGAAGAGGTCCGCGTAGTGGAGCGGGACCTCCCGCGTACACCAAGGAGGGCGCCGACGCGGGGGCGGGCGCGCGGAATGAGGAGAACGTGGCCCAGTTGACGGACTGAGCGACAACCCTATACTGCCTCAGGGGGCATACGCGATGCGACAACGTTTCAAGATCATCGTGGAGAAGACGGAGGACGGCTACGTCGCCTACCCCCTCGGACTTCGTGGAGTCGTCGTGAGCGACGGGCAGACGTTCGAGGAAGCCTTGGGCAGCATCAAACGCGCGATCGCATTCCACATCGAGACCTTCGGGCTAGATGCGCTCGGGGAGCCGGTCGCCACGGAGAACATCTACCTCGCTGAGGCCGAAGTTGCCGTAGATGTCTAGATTCCCTCGCGACGCACCCAGACAACGAGTCCTAGCTGCACTGGGGCGACTGGGGTTTGTGGTCGTCAGGGAAGCTGAGCACATCGCTCTTCGGCGGGTCAACCCGGATGGGAGCATTACCCCGATGACGATCCCGAATCACAGGGCCTACAAGGCAAGCACGTTGAGGGTTGTCCTCCGCCAGGCTGGGATCTCCCGGGAGGCGTTCCTGGAGGTGTACGATGGACCGCATTCGTGACGAGATCCCGATGTCCGCCCCGGACATCTCCGAGGAGGACGTGCAGGCGGTGGCGGACGTGGTCCGCTCCGGCCGTCTGGCCCTCGGCCCGAAGACGGAGGAGTTCGAGCGCCTGGTCGCGGACTACGTCGGCACCAGCCACGCCGTCGCCGTGAGCTCGGGAACGACGGCGCTCCACCTCGTGGTGCGGGCCCTGGGGATCGGCCCGGGGGATGAAGTGCTGGTGCCATCGTTCACGTTCGCTGCCAGCGCCAACGTGATCCTCTACGAACGGGCAACACCGGTGTTCGTGGACATCGAACCGGATACGTACAACCTGGACCCGGAGGACCTCGCGCGCAAGATCACGCCCCGCACGAAGGCGATCCTCGCCGTGGATGTGTTCGGCCATCCTGCGGAATGGGACGCGATCCTCGCGATTGCGGGGAGGCAAGGTCTGCGGGTGATCGACGACGCCTGCGAGGCCCTCGGCGCGGAGTACCGGGGGAGGAAGCTCGGCGGGTTCGGCGACGCGGCGACGTTCGCCTTCTACCCGAACAAGCAGATGACCACCGGCGAGGGCGGGGTGGTCGTCACCGACGACGCGGAGCTTGCTTCCCTCTGCCGGAGCCTGCGCAACCAGGGCCGGGGGGAGATGGGGTCGTGGCTCGAACACGAGCGGCTGGGCTACAACTACCGGATGACGGAGATGTCGGCGGCGCTCGGGGTGTCGCAGCTCGCGCGGATCGAAACTCTCCTCGCCAAGCGGGACCGGGTGGCGCGGATGTACTCGGAGCGGCTTTCGGGCCTGGACTTCGTCCGCCCGCCGGCGGTGCGATCTCACGTGCGGATGAGTTGGTTCGTGTACGTGGTCACGCTGGGGCCGGGGCTCCACCGGGATCGGGTCATGGCGGCCTTGGCCGAGCAGGGGATCCCGTCCCGCGGTTACTTCTCCCCCGTTCACCTCCAGCCCTACATCCGCGCCCTTCTCGGCACGCGGGAGGGGATGCTCCCGGTCACGGAGGAAGCGGCCCGCCGCACGGTGGCCCTCCCGTTCCACGGGAACATGACCGAGGACGAGGTGGCCCAGGTGGTGGAGGCGTTGGTGCGGGCGTGTGGCCAGTAGCCTGTAGCCTGTGGCATGTGGCCTGTCGCATGTGGCTTGTGGCCCGTGGCTTGTGGTGGGGTGGCCACGGAGGCGGTAGGGAGAGGGGGGGCGTGCGGGGCGGGAGGGCGGCAGTGTGAGAAGCGATCGTGGCCTGGTTGCCCGGGCGTGGGGGAAGTTCCTCGCCGACCTCCTTCTCTGGTCGGCGGCGGTGCCGCTCGCTTACCTCCTGCGGCTGGAGACGATCGCCGCGCGGCACGTCCCGAGCGTGCTCGTCTACCTCGTGATCGGGCTCCCGGTCCGGGCGGCGATGATCTGGGGGTTCGGCCTCCACCGCCAGGCGTGGTCGATGGTCGGAGCGCGGGACCTCTTCCAGTTGGCAGCGGCAGTGGGCCTGGGCACGGTCGTCCTCTTCTTCGTCGCCCTGGGCCTAACGGGATTTGTGTTCGTCCCCCGGAGCGTCCCCGCGATCGCGGGGACGCTGGCCCTACTCCTCCTCGGAGGCGCCCGGTTCGCCGCGCGGCTCCTGCGCGAGGCGGCGGGCCGGCGGGCAGTGGGGAAGGGGCGGCGGGTGCTCATCGCTGGCGCGGGCGAGGCGGGGACGATGCTCGCCCGGGAGATGCTCCGCCACCCCGAGGCGGGGCTGGTGCCCGTGGGGTACCTCGACGACGCCCTGGCCAAGCAGCGCCTGCACCTGGCCGGCCTGCGCGTGTGGGGCGGGCTGGACGACCTCCCCCGCGTGGCGCGCCGCCTGCGGGCCGATGAGGTCCTGATCGCCATCCCCTCGGCACCGGGGGAGGTCGTGCGGCGGGTGGTGGACGCGGCCCGCGCCGCCGGTGTCGGCTACCGCATCATGCCCGCGCTGCACGAGATCCTCTCCGGCCGGGTGTCGATTGGCGAGCTCCGCGAGGTGGACCTGGAGGACCTCCTGAGGCGGGAGCCGGTGCGGCTCGACCTCGACGAGATCGCGGGTTACCTCAAGGGAAGGACCGTGCTCGTCACCGGCGCCGGGGGGTCGATCGGGAGCGAGCTCGTGCGCCAGGTCCTCCGGTTCGACCCGCGGGAGGTGGTCCTCCTCGGGCACGGGGAGAACAGCCTGTTCGCCCTCTCCCAGGAGCTCGACCGCCGCCAGCCCCGGCCGCTGTGCCGGGCCGTGGTCGCCGACGTGCGCCTGCGAGAGGATCTCGAGGCCGTGTTCCGGGAGGCGCGGCCCCAGGTGGTGTTCCACGCCGCGGCCCACAAGCACGTCCCCCTGATGGAGGAGAACCCGGCGGCTGCGGTCCGCAATAACGTGCTGGGAACGGCGAACCTGGTGGAGCTCGCCCTCGAGCACGGCGTGGAGCGGTTCGTGAACGTGTCCACGGACAAGGCGGTCAACCCAACGTCGGTCATGGGGGCGACGAAGCGGGTCGCGGAGTACCTCGTCCAGCGGGCGGCCCGGCGGGCAGGCCCGGGGCAGGCGTTCGTGTCCGTTCGGTTCGGGAACGTCCTCGGGAGCAGGGGGAGCGTGGTGCCCACGTTCCGGGGCCAGATCCGGCGGCGGGAGCCGGTGACCGTGACCCACCCTGAGATGAAGCGCTACTTCATGACCATTCCCGAGGCGGCGCAGCTCGTCCTCCAGGCGGGTGGGCTGGGCGAGAACGGGGCGGTGTACGTGCTCGATATGGGGGAGCCGGTGCGGATTCTGGACCTGGCGGAGGACCTGATCCGCCTGTCGGGGCTGGAACCCGGGGTGGACATCCCGATCGTGTTCACGGGGATGCGGCCGGGGGAGAAGCTGTTCGAGGAGATCTTGACCGCTGAGGAGGGGACCGTGGCCTCGCGCCACGAGAAGATCTTCGTGGCGCGGAGCTCGCCCCCGCCGGAGGGCGAGTTCGAGGCGGGGCTGGCGGAGCTCCTCGCCGCGGCGGACGCCGGGGATGGAGCCGCGATCCGCGCCGCCCTCCACCGCCTCGTCCCCACCTACCACTCCGCTCCGCCTTAGGGTTGGAGGGGTCAGATCTTTAGTTTTAAGGTTAGCAAGGTCGCAGCCCGCGGCGGATGGGTCAGAGGAGCCCGGTCCGTTGGGGCAAGTCCTGAGACTCTGGGGGTCGGACGTTCATCCTATGGGTCGACGGCCGCCCGCCCGGAGAACCTTAAAAGTAAAGATCTGACCCCGATGGCGGCGGGCCGCCGATGAGGAGGGTGCGCTGGACCCTGATCGGTACCTGGATGGGGTTCCTCGCGTACCTGAGCCTGGGGCGCGAGTACCCCTTGCCGGTGGAGGGTGTACTCGCGGTCACGGGCACGGCGCTCCTCCACTTCGCAGGCTACGGGATCCTCTCCGCCGCGCTCGCCTGGGCCCTCGGGGGTCGGGCTCGGAGCCGCCTCGCTGCGCCCGCGCTGGCGTTCGCGTACGGTGCGGTGCTGGAAGCCCTCCAGCTCGCTGTCCCAGGGAGGACGGCCGACTGGGTCGACCTCGGCATCAACCTCGCCGGCGCTCTGACCGGCACGCTGATCGTCCTGCTCGCAGTCCGCCTCTCCCACTGGGCTCGCCCAAACCGAGGTGAGACCCCAACGTGAGGTCCATCTTCAGCAAGCCGCGCAGTCGCCCCACACCTCAGGGAGCCAAGACCCGAGGAGTTGACTTAGTCTTGGCCTTAGTCTAAGGTCGTCCACGAGGAGGTGGTCCAGCGTGACGCTGCGGGTGAACGTACATGAGGCCAAGACACACCTCTCGCGACTTCTGGCGCGCGTCGAGGGTGGGGAGGAGGTGGTGATTGCCCGCGCGGGCAGGCCGATTGCGCGGCTCGTCCCGATTTCGGAGCGTCCGGACCGACGTGTGGCGGGAACCGCTCGGGGAAAGATCACGATCACGCCTGACTTTGAGGCTCCGCTTCCGGAATCCGTGCTGCGGGAGTTCGAGGGATGAAGTGCCTCTTGGACACGCATGTGTTCCTATGGTGGGTGGCTGGGGATCGGCGGATCTCGCCCAAGGCGCGGGAGATCATCGCCGACGGGCGCAACACGCTCTACCTGAGTGCGGCCAGCGGGTGGGAGATCGCGATCAAGGCGGGACTGGGGCGGTTGCACGTGGCCGACGAGCTCGAGCGGTTCATACCCGAGCAGATGACCCTCAATGGGATCGAGGGGTTGCCGGTGGCTCTCACTCATGCCCTGCGCGTCGCTGCTTTGCCTCTCCACCACCGCGATCCCTTTGACCGTCTGCTCGTAGCCCAGGCGCAGCTCGAGGGTTTGGTGGTCCTCACTGGGGACCCCCAGATCGCGGCATACGGGGTACAGACGCTGTGGTGAAGCAACCATCCGCGGGTCAGATCTTTAGTTTTCAGGTCCGCTCGCTGCCCGCTTCCGCTCCGCCACGCGCTTGGCGATGATGCTCACCGTGGGGTAGGCGAGCCCCACCCGCTCGGCCACCTCCCGGAGGGTGTAGCCGTGGAGGCGCACTGCTTCGTAGATCCGCTCGTCGCGCTCCCCTCTGTCGTGGACGTTGGTAAAGAGCTCTTCAAGGCTCCGGCGGACCGCCGCCCGCTGCTGCCGGGGGTGCTCCCGGTCCACGGGCTTCGCCTCCAGGAGCGGCCGCACCGCGTCGGCAAACCGCGAGCTCCCCAGAAGCCACCCGCCGCGGAGGTCATTCCACACCTTCGCCCCGCGGCCGGCGTCCACGAACCGTCGGTAGCCCCGGACCGCCTTCTCCGGGTCGTCCCCGAACCTCGCCCGGATCCAGTCTACGGTGAGGAACGGCGGCACCGGCGCCAGCCCGGCGGTAGCGAGGTAGGAGCTCCATGGCCAGTCCCCGGGGTCGCTTACCATCCCCGCCCGCACGGGGTTCAGGACCACGTACCGCGCCACCTCCAGAAGGTGGCTCTCCTTTTCTACAAGGATCGCCTTGAACCGCCCCTGAAAGAGGTGGCCCACTCGCCCGTGGCGGCGGTTGAACCGCTGGGTGTACACTCCGTTCAGGTACTGCATCCCCCGGGAGAGGCCGCCCTGGAGGGTCTCGACGAGGAGGTGGTAGTGGTCCGTCATCAGGCAGTAGGCGTGGCACACCCAGGCCTGGCGCTCGACGACGTCGGACAGCTCGTCCAGGAACTGGCGGCGATCGGCGTCGTCCACGAACACCGCGGTCCGGGCGTTGCCCCGACCGGTGACGTGGTACACCGCCCCCGGGAACTCCAGCCGCAGCGGTCGGGCCATGGTGCCCCAGTGTACCCCGGGGTATATGAAAAGTAAAGATCTGACCCCAAGGAGGGGAGATGGAGCTGAAGGTGGTGCGGATCGAGAAGCCGGATGAGGTGAACCTGATCTTGGGACAGGCCCACTTCATCAAGACGGTGGAGGACCTCCACGAGGCGCTGGTGAACGCGGTCCCGGGGGCGAAGTTCGGGCTCGCGTTCTGTGAATCGTCGGGCCCGGCGCTCGTGCGCTGGTCGGGCACGGACCCGGAGCTCGTGGACCTCGCGAAACGGAACGCGCTCGCCCTGGCTGCGGGCCACGCGTTTCTCATCCTCATGCGTGGGATGTACCCGATCAACGTCCTCAACGCGGTCAAGCTCGTCCCGGAGGTGTGCCGGGTGTTCTGCGCCACCGCCAACCCCGTCCAGGTCATCGTCGCCGAGACGGAGGTGGGACGGGGGATCCTCGGGGTGGTGGACGGCGTGGCGACGAAGGGCGTGGAAGAGGAGGAGGAGATCGCGGAGCGCAAGGCGCTCCTCCGCCGGTTCGGGTACAAACTGGGCTGAGTCCCGGCCCGCGGGACGAGGAGGCGCAACGTGAGCACCCGGGTCACGAAGAAGATCGTCACGCCGTTCGAGACGCTTGGGGTGTCGGGAGCGGTGGTCATGATCAACCTCTACGACCCCCAGCTTCCCACCGCCGCGCTGTTCCTGGAGGCGGTCCGCGGCGCGGGGATCCCGGTCCTCGCCTTGGGGAACAAGCTCGATCTCGTGTCCCCGGACGTGGTGGGGCAAGTTCGGGACGAGCTCGGGGTGGATGTGGAGCCGATCTCGCTCCTCACGGGCGAGAACGTCGCCCGGGCGGCCGCCGCGATCGAGGACCGGTTCCCCGCCGGGGCCCGGATCGCGGTCCTCGGGGTGTTCAACGCCGGAAAGACGAGCCTCATCGCCCGCCTCACCGGAAAGAAGTTGCGAGTGGGCGACCTCCCCGGCACGACGCTCGAGTTCGAGGAGCACGCCTGGAACGGGCGGACCCTCATCGACTCCGTGGGCCAGCTCATCGATGTGAACCGCCCGTTCATGGTCGGCTACGACTTCACGGGGTGCGAGGGCCCCGAGGACATGTTCGAGCGCGCCCTCCGCCTGGAGGCGGAGGGGATCCTGTCCACCCTCGTCACGGCCCGGGACGGGTTCGCCGAGGCGCTCGCGCGGATCCAGGAGCGGATCGCAGCCGGGGGGAAGATCGTCACCACCGGGGCCGGGGCCTCGGCCCTCGTGGCGGAGGAGATCGCCGGGCAGTGCTACGAGACGGGCGTTCCCTGCCTGTGCATCACGAACAGCATGGCTCAGGCGCTTCCGGTGTCGTTCGCCAAGGGCACGGCGGAGGAGGAAGGGGGGCTGGCCCGCTACATCGCGGACTCCGTGGGTCCAGAAGATGTGCTCATCGGCATCTCCGCCTCGGGAGGGACAGGGTTCGTCTACGAGGCGCTGCGCTTGGCCCGGGGCAAGGGCGCACTCACGGTGGCGATCACGGAGAACAGGGACACCCCACTTGGGAAGAACGCCGACGTGGTCGTGAAGAGCAATGCCAAGCCCGAGGGGCCGTCGAGCACCCGGGTCCAGACGGCCCACCTCGCCCTCGGCCACGCCCTGGTGTGCTCGCTGGCGGCGCTGCGCGGGCTCACCGCGGAGGAGTCGATCCGGTACATGCTCCCGGAGAAGATCGCCACGAAGAAGATGGGGATCAAATGATCCGCGCGGTGCTCCTCGACCTGGGCGGGCCTGTTCTGAACGAGGACGCGGAGTACGCGAGCTGGGCCCGGTTCCTCCGCGGAGCGCTCGCGGGGGAGGGGATCGCCGTGCCCGAACAGGAGTTCGCCCGCGAGGTGCGGATGGCGATCGCTCGCTGCGACCCTAACGCCTACCTCTCCGCGGTATGGAGCTTTTCGCGCCCGGATGTGGACCGGTTCCGCCGGATTCGGGCTGCGTTCCGGGAGCACGGGCGGGCGTTCGCCGCCGATCTCCCCGGCGTGGAAGTCCGCCCCGAGGCGCGGGAGGTCATCCCCGCGCTCGCAGACCGGCATCTCCTCGCCATCGCCGCGAACCAGCCCCTGACGGTGCTCTCCCTCCTCGAGGAGGCAGGGCTGCTACAGCACTTCCGCTGGCAGCACGTCTCGGAGGGGATGGGCGTTGCCAAACCTTCCCCCCTCTTCTTCCGGATGATCCTCGACGGGCTGGGCGTCCCGCCGGAGGAGGCGGTGATGGTGGGGGACCGATTGGACTTCGACATCCACCCCGCGAAGCTCATGGGAATGAAGGCGATCCGCGTTCTCGTCGGCCCGTACGCCGGCCAGGAGCCGATCTCTCCCTTCCATGTGCCCGACCGGACCGTTTCCACCTTGCGCGAGCTCCTCCCTGCCCTCGCTTCGCTCCCGTAGCGTCGCCGCTTGCCTGCGACGGCCCCTTTGCTGGAGGGTCCGTAGCGGCGGACCTCGTGTCCGCCGGCCGTTCCAGGAACGAAACGGCCGTCGGGAACAAGCCCCGACACCTCACACGGTCGTGGTGAGGGGTGGCGATTGGACGAGGCCTCCTCTACACTTCGGCGGAGGGAAAACAAGGAGGAGAACGGATGCGCACGCTATCCCGAGTGCTCGACGAGACGGCCCGGAAGTTCCCCGATCGGCCAGCCGTGTTCCACGAGGGGAAGACGATCCCTTACCGCGACCTCGCCGCGGAGGTGGACCGACTCTCCGCAGGCCTGGTGAAGCTGGGGATCGAACGGGGCGACAAGGTCGCGATCTGGATGTCGAACATCCCGGAGTGGATCGCGGCCTACTTCGCGATCGCCAAGGCCGGAGCCATCGTCGTCCCGATGAACACCCGCTACAAGACCCACGAGGTGGAGTACATCCTCGGGAACGCCGAGGCGAAGGCGGTGTTCGTGGCCCAGGGGTTCCTGGGAATCGATTACGCGGCGATGCTTTCCGAGGTGCGCCCCAACCTCCCCCTCCTCCGGGAGGTGATCACCGTGGGTGGCTCTGCGCCGGGGCTCCGTCCGTATGCTGACGTCCTCAAGCTGGGTGAGGACCAGGGAGCTCAGACCGAGGTCGCCCGGCGCCAAGCGGCGATCCAACCCGAAGATTGCGTGTTCATCCTCTACACCTCCGGGACCACGGGCCACCCCAAGGGAGCGATGCTCTCCCACATCAACATGGCCGAGAACGCCCGCCAGATCACGGAGATCATGCGCGTCACGGAGGAGGACGTGTTCCTCCTGGCGGTTCCTTTCTTCCACTGCTTCGGGTGCGTGATGGGGATCCTGGGCGCGGTGACGTGGGGAGCGGGGATCGTCCCGATGCCCGTGTTCAAGGCCGACGAGGCCCTGCGCCTCATCGAGAAGCACAAGGTGAGCGTCCTGTATGGCGTCCCAACGATGTTCGTACTGGAGCTCGACGAGCAGCGGAAGGCGAAGGCCGCGGGGAAGCCCTACGACGTGGCGAGCCTCCGGACGGGGATCATGGCTGGTGCCCCGTGCCCGGTGGAGGTGATGCGGGGAACGATGGACGACCTCGGCTGCAACGTGTGCATCTGCTACGGCCTCACCGAGGCCTCGCCCGTGATCACGATGACCCGGTTCGAGGATCCCCTCGACAAGCGGGTGGAGACGGTGGGGAAAGCCCTCCCCGGGGTCGAGGTCAAGATCGTGGACGACGCCCACCGCGAGGTCGCGCTGGGGGAGACGGGGGAGCTCGCCTGCCGCGGGTACAACGTGATGCTTGGGTACTGGAAGAACCCCGAGGCGACGCGCCAGGTGATCGATGACGAAGGGTGGCTCTACTCCGGCGACCTCGCGACCCTCGACGAGGAGGGGTACGTGCGGATCGTGGGCCGGAAGAAGGACATGTACATCGTCGGCGGGTTCAACGTCTACCCGGCGGAGATTGAGGAGGTCCTGTTCACCCACCCTGCTGTGCAGAACGTGTCCGTAGTTGGAGTGCCGGACCCGGTGATGGGCGAGGTGGGGATGGCGTTCATCATCCCCCGCGACGGCCACGCCGTGGATCCCCAGGAGGTCGTGGACTTCTGCGCCCGCCAGATCGCGGCGTTCAAGGTGCCGCGGTACGTGGTCGTGGGGAGGGAGTTCCCGATGACGTCCTCGGGCAAAGTGCAGAAGTACAAGCTCGCCGAGCGGGGGCGGGAGCTCGTCGCCTCGGGGAAAGCGCCGCGGCTCGAGCCGCACAGACCAGGGCGGTAGCACCCGCTTTCTGCGGCTCTGTAGCCCGTGGTCTCCAATTGGGAGCGACCTTCCCCTTGTGCGAGGGCCGCTGCAAGCGGTTGGAACACCACGGAACGGGGCGGTGACGCCGGCCGCTACAATCGCGACGTGATGAGGGAACCCACGTCTGAGATGCCCGACCCGCTTGCGCGGTTCAGCCCTGCCGTCGCGAGCTGGTTTCGGGAGGCATTGGGGGAGCCGACCCCAGCTCAAGCCCTCGCCTGGCCGGCGATCGCTGACGGGGCCCACACGCTTGTCCTCGCTCCCACTGGGTCGGGGAAGACCCTCGCCGCGTTCCTGTTCGCGATCGACCGACTCCTGACCGAGCCAGCCGAGCCGGCGACGGTGCGCACGCTGTATATCTCCCCCCTCAAGGCCCTCGGGTACGACATCGAGCGGAACCTCCACGTGCCCCTGGCGGGCATCCGCGCCACGGCCCACGATCACGGGATCGCCCTTCCCGAGATCCGGATCGGGGTACGCACCGGGGACACCTCGCCTGGGGAGCGGCAACGCCTCGTGCGCCGGCCCCCCCACATCCTCATCACGACCCCGGAGTCGCTCCACCTCCTCCTCACTTCCCCCCGGCCTCGGGAGACGCTCACCGGCGTCCGGACGGTGATCGTGGATGAGGTCCACGCCGTGGTGGACAACAAGCGGGGCACGTTCCTCTCCGTACTCCTCGAGCGGCTGGAGGCGCTGGGCGCGCGTCCGGTTCAGCGGATTGGCCTCTCGGCCACGATCCGCCCGCTGGGGGAGGTGGCGCGGTTCGTCGGTGGGTACAGCGAAGACGAGGGGGCGTTCCGCGAGCGGGAGGTGAAGATCGTGGACGCCGGCCTGAGGAAGGAGCTCGACCTGCGGGTCGTTGCCCCGACGCCGGACATGGCCTCCCTCCCCGAGGGTTCGATCTGGCCCTCGATCTACGCCCGGATCCACGATCTCATCCTCGACCACCGGTCGACGATCGTGTTCGTCAACAACCGCCGCACCGCGGAGCGGGTCGCCGCCGAGGTCAACGAGCTCGCTGGCCATGAGCTCGTGCAGGTCCACCATGGGTCCGTGTCCTGGGAGCGGCGACGCGAGCTTGAGGAGAGGCTGAAGCGGGGAGAGCTCCCCGCGCTCGTGGCCACGGCGAGCCTCGAGCTGGGGATCGACATGGGGCTCGTGGACCTCGTTGTCCAGGTGGAGTCCCCGCACGGGGTGGCGCGGGGGCTGCAGCGGGTGGGGCGGGCCGGACACCTCTACCGGGCCCCGTCCCGGGGGAGGCTTCTGCCCAAGACGCGGGGGGACCTCCTCGAGATGGCGGCGGTGGCGCGGGCGATGCGGCGGGTGGAGATCGAGCCGGCCCGCATCCCGAAGGGGTGCCTCGACATCCTCGCCCAGCAGATCGTGGCCATCGCTGCGGGAGGCCCGATCGCGGTCGACGAGCTCGTTCGCATCCTCCGCCGGGCCTACCCGTTCCGCGATCTCGATCGGAGCACGTTTCTTTCCGTGCTGCGGATGTTGACGGAACGCGGGGCCGGGCCGTGGGCGGTTCGGCCGCGCCTCGCCTGGGACCGGGTGCGCGGCTTGGTCCAGCCCCTTCCCGGGACGCGAAGCCTCGCCCTCACGGGCGGTGGGGCGATCCCAGACACGGGGCAGTACGGGGTGTACACGGAAGGGGGGGACAGGATCGGCGAGCTCGACGAGGAGTTCGTGTACGAGGCGCGGACCGGGGAGGTCGTCGTGCTGGGGACGAACCGGTGGCGGATCCTCGACATCACCCACGACCGCGTCGTCGTCGCCCCTGGCGAGGGTCCGGCCAAGGTCCCGTTCTGGAAGGGGGAGGCCTACGGCCGCGACGTCCACCTCGGGGCCCGGGTGGGAGAGCTCGCCCGCGAGATCGAGGACCGGCTCACCGACCCGGACCTCGCGGCCTGGCTCGAGGAGGAGTGCTCCCTCGATCCGCCGGCGGCGATGAACCTCGTCCAGTACGTCGCGGGCCAACGGGAACGGGGAGCGGTGCCCACCGACCGCCGGGCGGTGATCGAGGGGTTCCCCGACGAGGCGGGAGGGGTGCGCGTCGCCCTCCTCACCCCGTACGGGAGGCGATTCCACCTCGCGCTGCGGCTGGCGCTCCTCGCCCGGTTCCGGGAAGAGGAAGGGATCCAGCCCGACTCCCTCCACGGGGACTCCGGGATCCTGTTCCGGCTGACCCAGGTCCCGTTTTCCCGCGCCGTCGCCCTCCTCCGGAGCGTGGAGCCCCACGAGGTGGAGAGGCTGGTCGTGGGCGAGCTCGCGAACTCGCCGCTATTTGGGCTCCGGTTCCGGGAGAACGCAGGGCGGGCCCTCCTCCTCCCCCGGGACCGGCCGGGGAGGCGCACCCCGCTCTGGCTGAGGAGGCTTTCCGCCCGCGACCTCCTCGAGGCGGCCCGCGCCGAGCCCGGGTTCCCCATCGTCACCGAGACGTACCGGGGGATCCTCCACGACGTCCTCCCGTTGGCGGAGGTACGGGACTGGCTGCGCAGGCTGGCGACCGGGGAGATCGAGCTTGTCCTCCGCCAGGCCCTTGCCCCGTCGCCGTTCTGCGCTTCGCTGCTCTGGGAGTTCCAGGCCGCTTACCTCTACCAGTGGGACGAGCCCAAGCCGGGGCCCGTCCCCACCGGCCTGGCCGAGGACGACCTCCTCGCCCTGCCCGACCGGGACCTCGCGGAGTGGGTGGATCCCGGTGCGCTGGAGCGCCTGCAGCGGGACCTTGGTGGGGCGGGGCACGGGGCGGGCACCGGCGCCGAGGTCCTCGCCCATGTCCAGCGCGTGGGGGACGTCGGGGACGAGGAGCTGACAAAGATTACCTCCCCCGCGGCGCAGGCCGCGGCGGCGGAGCTCCTGGCCACCGGATCCCTGGCGAGGGTGGTAGTCCCCGGGTCCGCCCCTCCGGAGCGGATCGTGGCCGGGGACGACCTCCCCCTCTACCGCGCCGCCCTCGCCGGGGACGGGGAGGCTCAGGTCGCCATCGTGCGCCGCTGGGCCGGGAGCCGGGCGCTCGTCACCCTCTCCCAGCTCCGCGATCGGTACCCGTTCCCGCCGGAGGCGATCGAGGACGCGGTGAGTGGGGCCCCGTTCGTGGCCGTGACCTGGCGAGGGGAGAGGGCGTGGATCGAGCGGGGCGCCCTTGACCGGCTGCGGCGCGTCACCCTGGCCCTGCGTCGGGCCCGGATCCTCCCCCGCCGGCCCGCCGAGCTGCAGGCGTTCCTCCTTCACCACCAGCACCGGACCCCTGAGGCCCGCCTCCGCGGGCCCGAGGGCGTGGCCCAGGTCCTGCGCGAGCTCCAGGGGATCGCGCTCCCATGGGGACAATGGAACGAGGAGACGCTGCCGGCGCGGGTGGAGGGGTACCGGGAAGGTTGGGTCCAGGACCTCCTCGCGACCGGAGAGTACCTGTGGCGGGGCTGGCCCGGGCCGGGGAAGGACATCGCGGTCGCGTTCCTGCGGCGGGAGGACCTGCCCTGGCTGGGGAAGGCCTATCCCCCCCCGGCGGAGGCCGCCTTTCCCCCGGAGGCGGAACGGGTACGGGAGTCCCTGGCCAAGCGTGGGGCGAGCTTCCTCGTCGAGGTCGCGGGGGACGTGGGGATCCCCGCGGCTCGGTGCGCGTCCCTGTTGTGGGAGTTGGCCAAGGTGGGGAGGGTCACCCACGACGGGCTCGCCCCCCTCCAGGCAGGATTTCCTCCGGCGAGGCCCAGGAAGGCGTGGGTCTGGCCAGGGGGAACCGGGAGGTGGTCCCTCGTCCCCGTGCCGAGCGGGCCCCTTACGGACGGAGAGCGGGGGAGCCTCGTGCGGCTGCTTCTTTCCCGCTACGGGATCCTCTCCCGGGGGATCCTCGCCCTCGACGGCGCCGCCGCCCCGTGGAGCGAGGTCTACCCCCTCCTCCGCCGCCTCGAGTGGAGGGGGGAGCTCACGCGGGGGGTGTTTGTGGACGGTCTCGCGGGAGCGCAATTCGCCTGGGAGGAGGTGCTGCCTCAGCTGGGGCGCGGTGGGGAAGACTACGTGCTCGTGCCCGCGTCCGACCCCGCTGTGCTTCATGGGGCTGGGGCCCCCTTCCCCCTCGGGAGCCCCTCCCACCCGGAGTGGCGCCTCCGCCGCGGGCCAGGGGCCTACCTCGTCCTCCGCGGGGGCGCGCCGATCCTCGCCGTTGAAGGAGCGGGGGAACGGCTGACCCCGCTGGGCGACCTGGCGCCCGACGCGCTCCGCCACGCCCTGGCCCTCCTCCCCGCGCTCGTCGCCGGACCGCTGCGGCGGCTGAGGGTGTGCACCTGGAACGGGGCGTCGGTGCTGGGATCCCCGATCGAGCGGGTCCTCACGGACCTTGGATTTCAGCGGGGCCCGGACGCGTGGGTCCTGTACCGTCGGTACGGATCCGAGCGGATCTGATCGCGCGTCACCCCTCGCGGGCCTCCCCGGGTGCGTCGTAGGGGAGCCGGCCGCAGAATCGGGGCGTGGGACGGTATGGGGTGGTCGTGGTCGGGGGCGGGCCGGCGGGCGCGGTCGCGGCGCACGCCGCCGCGCGAGGTGGGGCGCGGGTCCTCATGGTCGAGCGCTCTCCCCACCGGCCGCCGCGGTGCACTGGCCTCGTTGGGCCGACCACGCTAGACCTCCTCGCCCTTCCCCCGCGGTTGGTGGTGCGCGCGCTCCGCGCGGTCCGGGTGGTGGCGCCGGGGGGAGCGGCCGTTGAGTTCCGCGTCCCCGACGTGAGGGGCTACGTGCTCGATCGGCGGGGGCTCGACCGCTGGCTCCTCGAACGGGCGGCCGAGGCGGGCGCGGAGGTGTGGAGCCCGGCCGCCGCGATGGGCCTGACCGGCCGCCGTCTCCACACCACGGCAGGAGCGGTGGAGTTCGAGGTCTTGGTCGCGGCCGATGGAGCGGCGAGCGCCGTCCGCCGCTGGGTGGGTCTCCCTCCGCCGGGGGAGCTCCTGGTCGGGGTGCAGGCCGAGGTCGAGGCGCCGGGGGCCGCGGATCGGGTCGAGGTCCACCTGGGGAGCATGCTCGCCCCGGGCGGGTTCGCCTGGGTCGTCCCCGCCGAGGAGGGCATGGTGAGGGTGGGGCTCCTCACCGTGGCCGGGCGCGAGGCGTTCTCTCTGCTGGATCGGTTCGTTGCCTGCCGCTTCGTGGGGCGGCGCGTCCACCGTCGGGAGGGCGGGCTCATCCCCATCGGCCCGCCTGCGACGACGTCCGCGGGCCGGGTGCTTCTCGTGGGGGACGCGGCAGGGCAGGTGAAACCCCTCTCGGGCGGAGGGATCCTGTTTGGGGCGATCGCGGCTCGGATCGCGGGCGAGGTCGCGGCCGGTGGGGCGGACGCCCTCCCGGCCTATGAGGCCCGCTGGCGGGCCAAGCTCGGAGAGGAGATCGCGTTCGGCCTCCAGGGGCGGCGCGCGTTTCTCCTTGCGGATCGGGAACTGGACCGGATCGTGCCGGCACTGGACCGCCCCGCGATTCACCGCCTCGTGGCCACCGCGGGGGATATCGATCGGCCGTCCCGCCTCGTGCGGGCCCTGCTATCGCATCCCAGTGCGTGGTCGATGTTGGTCCCATTGGTGCGCGCCGTGGGCGGATGGGGCCGGGCACGCGAGCGGGGCGGCGGTTTGTCCGCGGACCCTCCCCACCGGTAGACTGTCGCATGTCCAAGCGGAAGGACGAGAAGCGGATTCCTCCTCCGTCGCGGCGTGCGGCGCGGTGGTCGCGGTTCCGGTTCTGGGCCCTGGTGGCCTTCCTCCTCACGATGCCCCTCTTCTTTTCACCGTGGAACACGGAGTACGGGTACACGAAGGCGATCTACACCCTCGTGTTCGTGTCGTTCCTCCTCCTCCTGTGGGCGGTGGAGGTCCTCCCCTGCCGGGAGGCGAAGGTCGAGCTCAGCTGGCTCTTTCCTGTCCTCCCCGCCCTTCTCGTCGCCTCCCTCCTCTCCCTCTCCGGGAGGACCCCCGCCCCGGTCGTGCTGCAGTCGGCGACCCTCATCCTCTACTTCGGGTTCATCTTCCTCCTCGTGGCGAATGCCCCCCTAGGGGATCGGGAGATCGTTCTCCTCCTCGGCGCCCTGCTCCTGGCGGGGGTCGGAAATGCCCTGTTTGCCCTGCTCCAGCGCCTCGGCCTGGCCCCCGGCGCGGCAGAGGATCCGATGATCGCCACGATGGGCAACCGCCAGTTCCTGGCAGGGTTCCTCTCCTATCTTGTCCTCCCCGCGGGGATCCTTCTCGTCCGGCTGCGGCGGCCATGGGTGTGGGTCCCCGCGCTCACGGGAGCGGGATTCGTCCTCGCGGTGATGCTTCTCACCCGTCAGGTCGGGGTGCGACTTGGCCTTGGAGCTGGGCTCGCGTTCGTTGCGTTCGGAATAGGATTCTGGTCGACCAAAGGGGGTTCGTGGCCCCGGTGGGGAGCCGCCGTCGCGGTGGCGGTCGCCGCCCTGGGAGGGGTCCTTGGGGTTCAGGGCCTCGTCTATGCCGCGGTCCTCGCCCTCGCCCTCGCCGCCGTGGCGGGGCTGGCGTGGCTCCTCCGCCGGATCCCTCTTCTCTGGATCGCGGCCGGGGCCCTCCTCCTCGCCGCGGTCGTGCTCCTCCTCCCCGTCACCACTCCCTTCGCCGGTGTACGCCACCTCTGGGAGCGTCAGTCGGGGGCGGTGCGGGCGTGGGACCTGTGGGTGGGCTACGAGATGTGGCGCGACCGGCCCCTGTTCGGGGTCGGCCTCGGTGGGTACAAGATCCACTTCGTCCCGTACAAGCCTTCCTTCCTTGCCTCCCCGCGGGGCGCGCACTACGCGTTCCCGTTCCCGAGGGCTGATCAGGCCCACAACGAGTACGTCCAGGTGGCCACCGAACTGGGGACGGTGGGGGCACTGGTCCTGCTCGTCGGGGTCGGCCTCGTGGGGTACCTCGGCCCGCGGCGGGTGGGCTCCCAGCGCGATCCGGTGAAGCGACTCGAGCTCCTCCTCCTCGGGGGAGGGCTCGTCGCGATCCTCGTCCACGCCGTTCCCACGTTCCCGTTCCACCTCCCGGCATCGAGCCTGGTGTTCGTGGTCCTCCTCGGGCTCGCGCTGTCCCCCCGCTACGGTCCGGTGGGGGATCTCCGTGTCTCCCTCCGCGGCCGCGGGCTTAGGCTGGTCGCCCTCGTGCTGCCCCTGTTCGCGGCCGCGGTGTCCGTGATCGCGGTGCGGGACATGATCGCCGATGCCCACCTCCTGGCGGGGCGGGTCTCCCTGGGCTACGGCGATGTGGCGCTTGCCCGCCAACAGCTCGCCCGGGCGGTGGAACTCGACTTCTACCCCCGGGTGAGCCTGTACTGGCTGGGAGCCGCCCACGCCGAGGCCGGCGACTTCCCCGCTGCCCGGGCCGCGTTCCGTGCCTGCCTCGACCGCTACGTTCCGGAGAACCTGTACCTCCAGCTCGCGTCGGTCGACCTTAAGCTGGGGGAGATCGGGGAGGCGCGGGCCCTCCTGGCGGAGCTCCTCGCCACGCTCCCTCCACGGACGATGGAGCGCGATGCCCGCTACCTCCTCGCGATCGCCGATCTCCACGAAGGGGACCTCCTCGCCGCCCAACGGAGGCTGGAGGAGGTGCTCGCCCTGGACAGGAACCACGAATGGGCCCACTTCCAGCTTGGCGAGATCGCACGGCTGCGGTACCTGTGGGAGGAGGCCCGCACCCATTACGAACAGGCGCTTGCCGTCGTCGCGGCGAAGGAGAAGAAGCTTCAAGCCGCGTACGGAACGGCGGTGTCCCTGGCGCGCCTCGGGGAGCTGCGCGCGGAGGAGGCCGGCCTCCGCGAACTGAGAAGACAGATCGAGTGGATCCTTGGCCAGATCCCCTGACGCCCCCGGGACCAGCGGACGGACGTCGTCCCTGACGCTCCACCAGCCCGGCGCCGGGTCTCCGGACCGCGGAGCGGGGCCCTATGCGAACCAGGCGGTGGGGAGCTCCGTCTCGATCATCTCCCCGGGGACGATCAGCCGGACGCTCTCCGGCTCCACGCGGAACAGAATGCATTGGGGGTCGTCCAGCCCCCTTGGGTAGAACTCTTTCATGTCGTAGCCCTTGCCTCGGGCCCATGCTTCGTGCTTGGCTGGCCCAGTGATCTCGACCGCCTTTCCGGCCACGCGGAGGTAGCCGTGTTTCCCTCTTTCCGGAGCAGCGCGACGAACTCGACCTGGGGATGGCCCGCGATCTGATCGGTCTTGGCGTCGTCGCGGCCGGTGCCGAAGTAGAACCGCAACCCATCCCGCACCAGGGCCATCGGCCGGACCCGGGGAATCCGGCCGTCCCACATCGCCAGGAACATCGTGGGATTCGAACCTGGAGGTAGAAGATCGTCCACCATCCTCAGCAGCTCTTCCTTGGTCATGCCGTTTCCTCCTCGGTTGCGCTCGTTCATGATCGCGAACGGAGGCGCGGTCCGTTCACTCCTCCCCGCCTTCCGGGTTCTCGGCCACGACGAGCAGCCGGGCCGACTCGAACGAGGCCTCCCGCCGCTCGAAGTCGCGATACGCGGCGCGGTACTTCCACCCCGCCTCGGTGAAGAGGGCGATCAGCTCGTGGAGACCGTAGATCCGAAGACGGAACGGGATCTCGGTGCGGAATCGGTAGCCATCGGCCGTCCGCTCGAAGAACGTCCACACGTTCTCCAGCCGCGACGTCTCCAGGTTCAACTTGCGCTCCTCCACCAAGAGGAGGTCGCCCACGCGGGCGACCCCAGAGGGCGCGAAGTGGCGGACGGTTCCCTCTCGGAAGCTCGTATCCAGAACGAAGATCCCGCCTCGCCGGGTGAGCGCTCGGCACTGACGAAGGATGGAGGCATCCGTCCCCTCGTCGTAGTACCCAAGCGAGGTGAACATGTTGATCACCGCGTCGAACCGCCGGGGAGCGAGCCTCGCCACCTCACGCCCGTCGAGGACGAGGAACTCCGTGCGATCCCGAACCCCGTGCGCGGAGGCGAGTTCCTGGGCGCGGGCGATGAACCGCGGGGAGAGGTCCACCCCCACGACGCGGCACCCGAGCTTGGCGAGGTGGATCGCGTGGCGCCCAATCCCGCAGCTCAGGTCGAGGACGGTTGCCTCGGGGCCAATCCCGTGGGCCTGGAACAGGCCCGAAAGGCCCCGCGCCTCCCCCTCCGCCCGGGCGAACCGCTCCTCGAGGAGGGCCTGGAACAGGTCCCCATGCTCGATGAACAGGTCGCAAACCCAGTCCTCGCCCATGGCGGGCCACCTCCTACTCCTGCTGAGCCAGTCTCACCGCGGTCTCACCCCGAAACGGCGTCTACGTTCGCCGGGTCACGGTAGACCGACCGTGGTACCACCGGTTCTCGGGATGCCCACGCTCCGGACGGCGGCCAGTGTACCCGGATGAGGAGCGGTATGCTTGGGGGGTGGACTTCGCACCCTACCTCGTCCGACCTGAGCGCTGGGAGGAGTTCCCCCCAGACTGGGGCGCCCTGTTCGGCCGGGCGGCGCCACTGGCGGTGGAGATCGGGTTCGGGAACGGGGAGTTCCTCGCCGAGGCCGCCCGCGCGTATCTGGAGTGGAACTGGGTCGGGTTCGAGACGAGCCTCACCTGCGTTGTGAAGGCGGGTCGAAAACTGGCGTTGGCAGGGGCGGAGCATGTGCGCCTGGCGCTCGTCGACGGACGGTTCGCCCTGCGCGAGCTCTTTCCGGACGAAAGCGTGGACCGGGTGTTCGTCCACTTCCCCTGCCCGTGGCCCAAGCGGAGCCACGCCGAGCGGAGGGTGATGGACGCGGGGTTCGCCCGGACCCTGGCCACGGTCCTCGCCCCCGGAGGGCGGTGCGAGCTGATCACGGACGTCCTGCGCTATGCGGAGGATGCGGCCGCGGACCTGGAGCGGGCGGGGTTCCGGATCGCGGGGCCGGAGGCGATGGGCGCCGCAGGCCCAGGCACGCGGTACGAGGCGAAGTGGCGCCGAGAGGGACGGCCCATTTGGCGCCTCGTCGCCGAGCGGGGAGCCAAAGGGAGTACACTGCGCATTGCGGAGGGGACGATGCCCCATGTGAGGATCGACAGGCCAGTCACAGCCGAGGCGGTCGCGAAGCTCGTCGGGCTCAAGGAAGCGTGGCCGGGGGGAGCATTCGTGGTCAAGGATGCCTACGTGGCACCCGACGGTGGAACTGTGCTCCTCCGCGCGTTCGCCACCGATGGTGGGTTCGAACAGCAGTACCTGGTGGCGGTGCGGCGGGGGGCGGAGGAAACGCTGGTCAAGCTCGACGGGGCGGCGGTGCCGTTCCGGACGGGGGCGGTCAAGCGATCCGTGGCCGCGATCGCCGCGGCACTGAAGGAGGGAGGATGCGGTCCATGACGAACGGAGATGGCGCCCGGGCCGACCACGGAGGGAGCGCGCCGCCGCGACATGCGGTGCACAAGCTCGGAATTCTCGTCGCGGTGTTGACGTTCGCGGGGGCCGGTCTCGGCCTGGACGGGGAGGTGGGGACGAGGTTCGAGGTTGGGGACCGGATGAGCGGCGGGGGGTGGTTCTCCCTCTCAGGGGAGGCGGGAGCGGTCGGCTTCACGGGGCGGGTCGAGGGCGACCTCCTCTGCGGCTGCTTCCGCCGCGGCCAGTTCGGGGCGGCCACGGAGTGGGGCGGGTTCTCCGCGGGGGTGGAGGCGGGTCTGCTTGCCACGGGGCGGGTGGATCTCTCCACCACTGGGTCCTGGAAGGCCCTCGACCCGACCGACCTCGGGATCGTCTCCGTTCAGGTGGGAGGAAAGGTGACAGCGATCGATGCCTTCGGTGGGCGGTTCCTGACCGCAGCGGGGTGGGCCTTCGGTCGGCTCGATCGCGACCCGGTGTGGGTTGAGGTCAATGCGAACCTCGCTTGGCCGGGAGGCAACCCCCATGGGGAACTGCGGATGGGGATCTCCGGGTCGAGCTGGTCCACCCTCTCCATCTCTGGTTCCGGGATGGGCCTCGAACTGGGGGTGGAGAGCCCTTGCTTCTCCGTCCAGACCCACCTCTCCCTCTTCCCGGCCCTTCAGACGGTCGTCGTTGGCTCCGCGGGGGAAGGGGTCCGTGTCCAGGGCCGGCTGACGGTCCGCGCCGGGGGTGAGCCATCGGGAAGCCTCTCCCTGGCCGCAACCCAAGGCCCATGGCAGGGGTCCGTGCTCTTGTTCCTCGCCGCGGCGGGCCTGGAGAGGGTGACCGTCGAGGTGCGCTGCGCGCTCGGGGAGTAGCCCCCCTCACCAGTCCGTGGGGAGATGGGAGGGGAGGGCGGCGGCGCCGAGGAGGCCCACGTCGTCCCCAAGGCGGGTCCGCTCGAGCCGCGGCTCCCCGCGGGCCATCGCCCGGGCCGCGGAGAGGACCTGGGGGCCGAGGGTCGCCCACGACCGGGTGAGGCCCCCGCCGAGGACGATCCGTTCCGGCTCGAGGATCTCCCACAGGATCGCGATCCCTTGCCCCAGGGCGCGGCACGCGCTGGCGATGAGCCGGCGGGCCGCAGTGTCGTGGGCAGCGCGCTCGACAAGCTGGCGAGCGGAAAGGGACGTCCCCAGCTCCGCGGCCGCGCGGCGGGCCAGGCTCGCCCCTCCCGCCAGAGCCTCCAGGCACCCCCGCTTCCCGCACGCGCAGGGTGGCCCGTCGGGCTGGAGCACGATGTGCCCGATCTCCCCTGCCTGGCCGCTCGCTCCCCACACCACTCGCCCCCCGGACACGATCCCGCCCCCGATGCCGGTGGACCAGGTGAGGTACACGAAGTCGCGAGCCCGGCATCCGTACGTAAGCTCCCCGATCGCGGCGCAGGTGGCGTCGTTGGCGAGGGAGACCGGGCAGCCGAACGCCCGGCCGAGGTCCTGCGTCACCTCGACCCCGTTCCAGTGAGGAAGGTTGGGGCATCCGAGGATCCGCCCCGCCCGCATGTCCATCGGGGCGGGCGCCCCCACCCCGATCGTCGTCGGCTGAGGCCACCCGACCTCGACCAGCACCTCCCGGATCGCTCTCTCCACCTCGCGGATCCCGCGGGTGGGGAAGGCCCGTCGGGCGAGGATCTGGCCTTCCCCGACCGCGGCCACCCGGGTTTGGGTCCCTCCGATGTCCACACCGATCGCATGCTCCACGGGTCCGATCTTACCGGGTCCCCGCGAGCGGGGAACGGAGGGGAGGGGGGTGGGGTATATAATGCGGGCGGCCCGATGAGGAGGCACGGCACGAGGCGGCGGAAGTGGATCGCGGGGGGAATCCTCCTCCTCCCCGTGGCATTGGGGTTCATCCCGGGGCTCCCTCACCCGTTCATCGACCTGTTCCTGTGGTGGGTGCCTCCCCCACCCCGGGTGGAGGTGGTGGCTCCTATCCCGGGGGCGGAACGGGTGCTCGTGATCTCTCCTCACCCCGACGACGAGGTGCTCGCTTTGGGCGGGACGATCGCCCAGCTCAAGGCGGAGGGACACCAGGTCTTGGTGGTGTTCCTGACGAACGGGGACGCCAACCAGGCCGCCAAGAAGCTGTTCACCCTCAACCCCCTCCGCCGGGCCGAGGACTACCGGGCCCTCGGGTACCGCCGCCAGAAGGAGGCGGTGGCCGCGTTGAGGATCCTCGGCGTCCCCAAGAACGCGGTGATCTTCCTCGGATACCCGGACCAGGGGTTGACTGCGCTTGCCAACCGGAATTGGCAGAGGGAGAACCCCTACACCAGCCCCTATACGAAGGCCAACTACCCGTTCTACACCAACAGCTTCAACCCGAGCGCACTGTACTGCGGGGAGGACCTCGTGGCTGACCTGGCCACCATCCTGCGCCGCTTCTCCCCCACGGTGATCTACTTCCCCCATCCTGAGGACGGCCATCCCGACCATCGGGCCGCGGTGGGGCTCGTCCTGGCTGCGCTGCTCACCGTGGAGATGGAGGAGCAACCTGAGCTCCGCCTGTACGTGGTTCATGCTCCGAGCTGGCCCGCCCCACGGCGCCTGGCCATGGACCTGGCGCTGACGGTCCCCGCTGCCCTCGACCAATGGGAGTGGTCGAGCCGCGAGCTGGCCGAGGGCCTGATGGGACTGAAGCTGGCGGCAATCCGCGCCTACAGCTCGCAGCGCGTCACGAATGGGAGGTTCCTCGCCAGCTTCGTCCGCGCCAACGAGCTCTACGCGACGTCGACTGTTTCTGCTCTCCCGATGGGGCTGCCCGCTCCAGGCAGGTGACCACATAGGGGCGCGCGGGGCTCCGCTCCACGTGCTCTGCCACCACCCGCAACTCGGGCCGGTTGAGGAACGGGCGATGGAACACGCGGGCTGCCGGCCATGGCCCGACGAGGACGATGTGCCCTCCGGGCCGGACCTTGGCGCACAGCCGCCGGGCGAGGTCGGCGATCCGGGATCGTGACCCCAAGTAGTACAGGACCTCGGAGCAGAACACGAGGTCGAACTCCCCCTCCGGCAGAGCCACGGCGATGTCCATCAGTCTGAACTCCACACCGTCATGGGGGCAGCGCGCCCGTGCCCTGTCCAGCGCAAGCGGGACGAAGTCCACTCCCACCACGTGCTTCCCCACCCCTTCGCGGACCAGTCGGCATGTGAATGCTCCCTCGCTGCATCCGAGCTCGAGCACGCGGTCGTAGGGCGGGGCTTGGACATCGGGCTCCCGGGGCAGGATCTGCATCTTGAGTTCGTATTTCCTCCGTTCGTACCAGCTCGTGCCGTAATCCCACGGATCCGGATCGCGATACCGCCAGGCGAATGCCCTCTGCCGCCACCGGGGGCCGATGAGCCCCCACACGTACAACACCCCCACCTCGCACGCCCCGCGCACGACCTTCAGGGCGGAGCGCACGCACTCCCCCACCGCGCCCGACCCGCCCCGGTTCATGGTCAGCCGCAGCAGCCCCTCCCGCGACAGGTAGATGAGCCCCACCCCCACAAGCAGGAGCTCGAGGAAGCGCACGGTGAGGGAGAACGCCATCGCCCCTTGGGGAGAGATCCCCACCAGCCCCAGGATCCCCACCCGCCCGCCCTCGGCGGTGCCCATCCCGGCGGGGGTGAGCCAAAGGAGGGTGGTGAGGATCGCGTTCAGGTTGAAGTACACGGCGAGGTCGGCCAGGGAGAACAGGCGCCCCTCCGTGAAGTAGAAGAACAGCTGCGGTCGGAGGTAGGTACAGAAGAAGCTCCCCAACTCGAGGGCGAACGCGAGGACGGTGGCGGGCAGGTAGCGGGTGAACGCGGCGTGCATCTCGTCCTCCATCGCGTGGACCTTCTCCCCCCACGCCGCAGGCCACTGCCACGAGCGGCGGAGCCGCCCCAGCGAAGCCACGATCCGGGACAGCCAGTGGTAGTTGCGGGCGAAGCTCAAGACCCCGACTATCACAGCGGTCGAGACCACCACCAGGCCGGCCCCGACCTGGAACTTGGCCGTCGGGGAGAGCAACGTCCCCGTGAGGGTGAACCCTCCCCCGAGGACGGCGAACAGGACCAGGCTCAGGCCGGCCAACAGCCGATCCACGAACAGGGTGGCGAACACCGTGGTCAGGGGTGATCCGGTCTTCCGCGAGGCGAGCCACGCCCGCACAGGTTCCCCTCCGACGTAGGCGACGGGGGTGATGTAGGAGATGGCAAATCCGGCGATCCCGATCCCGGCCACGTCCCGCGGAGGCAGGCGCACCCCGAATGCGTAGAGGAGGACTCCCCAGCTTGTGACCCAGAACAGGGTCGCCACGAGGTCGTTCCCGACCAGGGCCAGGAATCCCCAGGGGCCAAGCGCCTGGATCTGTTGCCACACAGCATCCGGGCCCACGAACGTGAGGATGACCGCGAACAACCCCAGTCCCACCCCCACCAGGAGCACGGCCACCCCTGCCCGGTTCATGGTGGGCCAAGCGTAGCATGACCCGGAGTGCTGCGTCCAACCGGGGCGTGGGGGCGCGGGTTGTGGTTAGCCTGTCCCGCACGTAAAATCTAGGGTTCCCATGCCTGAACGGATCGAGACCGCCTTCATTGAAGACGAGATGGAGCAGTCGTACATCGACTACGCCGTCTCCGTGATCCGCGCCCGCGCCGTCCCCGATGTCCGCGATGGGCTGAAGCCGGTCCAGCGCCGGATCCTGTACGGGTTTCGCGAGCTCGGGCTCCTGCCGGGGAAGCCCCCCCGCAAGTCGGCCCGCATCGTGGGGGAGGTGATGGGTAAGTTCCACCCCCACGGCGACATGGCCGTCTACGAGGCGATGGTGGGACTCGCCCAGGACTTCTCCACCCGCTACCTGCTCGTGGACGGGCAGGGGAACTTCGGGTCGGTGGACGGGGACGAGCCAGCGGCGATGCGCTACACCGAGGCGCGCCTCGCCCCCCTCGCCCGGGAGTTCCTCGACGAGCTGGACGAGGAGACGGTCGACTTCGTCCCCAACTTCGACGGGTCGCTCCAGGAGCCGGAGGTCCTCCCCGCCCGGTTCCCCCACCTCCTCGCCAACGGGGCGTGGGGGATCTCGGTCGGGATGACGACCCAGATCCCACCCCACAACCTGGGGGAACTGATCGCAGCCACGCTCCACGTCCTCGACCACCCCGATGCCACGGTGGACGAGCTCCTCCCCCTCCTCCCTGGGCCGGACTTCCCCACGGGTGGGATCCTCGTCGGCCGGGAGGGGGTTCGTGCCGCGTACGAGACCGGGGAAGGGAAGCTTACCCTCCGCGCCCGGGCGTTCGTGGAGGACGAGCGGATCGTGATCACGGAGATCCCGTACCAGGTGCGGAAGTCCACGATCCTGGAGAGCATCGCCGCCAGGGCCAAGGACGGGGACATCGAGGGCATCGCCGACCTCCGCGACGAGTCGGACCGGGAAGGGTTGCGGGTCGTGGTCGAGCTCAAGCGGGGGGTGGACGGCCACCGGATTCTGCCCCGCCTCCTCAAGCTGACCCCGCTCGAGCGCACGTTCGCCTGCCACTTCCTCGTCATCCAGGACGGGAACCCACGCACGCTCTCCCTCCCCGAGATCCTGACGGCGTTCCTCTCCTTCCGGCGGGCCACGGTGCGCCGACGGACCGAGTACCGCCTCCGGGTTGCCCGCGAGCGGGCCCACCTCCTGGAGGGGCTCAAGCTCGCCCTGGAGAACCTGGACCAAGTGCTCGCCATCATCCGCAGTGCGTCCGAGCCGACCGAGGCGGAGGCGCTCCTCGCCGCGGAGATCGGGCTCTCCCCCAAGCAGGCGGATGCCGTGCTCAAGATGCGCTTCTCCCAGCTCACCAAACTTGAGCGTCGCAAGGTCGACGAGGAGCTGGCCGAGCTGGCGACGAAGATCGAGGAGTATGAGGCCGTGCTCGCGGATCCGCGGAGGCTTGACCACATCATCCGCGAGGAGCTGCAGGCGATCGCGGCCCAGTACGGGGACGCGCGGCGGACGACGATCGTCGAGTCGTCAGAGGCGATCGAGCTCGCCGCCCTCGAGGCCCCCCGCCTCGATGTGATCCTGTGCGTGACGGGGAAGGGGTACGTGAACACGACGGGCTGCGAGGCGTACCGGGCCCAAGGCCGGGGAGGGAAGGGCGTGATCGGGATCCGGCCCAAGGAGGGGGACTACCTGCGGACGATGGTCGCCGCCCACACGCACCAAGACCTCCTCGTGTTCACCGACCGCGGCCGCGTGTTCAAGCTCCCCTTGCAGCGCCTCGAGCCCGGCGATCGGGACTCGGTGGGGAAGAACCTGCGCCAGTTCCTGGAGATGGGACTGGACGAGGAGATCCGCGCCGTGCTCCCCGTGGACGGCTACGAGGGGGGGTACGCCCTCCTCGCTACCCGCCAGGGGATCGTGAACCGCAACGCCCTTTCCGACTACGCCAACGCGCACACGAAGGGGATCCTTGCCCACTCGATCCCCGACGAAGATCGCCTCGTGGACGTGGCGATCACCCACGGGGGTGGGGAGATGGTCCTCGCCACCGCGGGTGGGCACGTGATCCGCTTTCCGGAGGACCAGGTGCGACTCACGCGGCGGCCGTCGAAGGGCGTGATCGGGATCCGCCTCGCTCCGGGGGACCAGGTGGTGGGGATGGTCTGGCTTCCCCCCGGCGAGACGGAGAAGCGCCTCCTGTTCGTGACCGAAGGGGGGCAAGGGAAGCGCGTGGAGCTTCCGGACCTCCCCGCCCAGGGTCGCGGCGGGCGGGGGGTGATCGGGATCAGGCTCGACGATCACGTCCGGTCGCTCGTCACGGCGATCCTCGTCGCAGATGGGGATGAGGTCGCCCTGTCCACGGCGGCGGGGAAGGTGATCCGGTTCCCCGCCTCTCAAGTGAGCACGTTCTCTCGCTACGCGCGGGGGGTGCGCCTGATCCAGGTCGAGCCGGGCGACCGGGTGGTGTCGGCGGTGGTGGTGTAAAGGGACAGTCGAAAAGTCGAAAGTCCAAAGTCCAAAGTCGAAGGGTCGAAAGTCGGCTGGGTGAGGAGGTTCGGACTTGGGACTCTGTTTTCACGGCCGGCGCACGACGACATGGGATGAGGAAGGGTGAGGATGGAGATACGGAACGAAGTGGAGCAGCAGCTGGCGGCGATCGAGCGGAACGCGGAGACCCTGCTCCCGCGGGAGGAGTTGGCCCGGAAGATCGAGCGGTCCCTCCGCCAGGGGCGGCCGCTGCGGGTGAAGCTCGGGATAGACCCCTCCGCCCCCCAGCTCACCCTCGGCCACGCCGTGGTGCTGCGGAAGCTACGTACGTTCCAAGATCTTGGTCACACCGCGGTCCTCGTGGTGGGGGACTTCACCCGCCGCATCGGCGATCCGTCGGGGAAGTCAAAGGCCCGGGAGCCGATGTCGCCGGAGGACATCGAACGCAACATGCGCACCTACCGGGAGCAGGCGTTCCGGATCCTCGATCCTCGCCGGACCGAGGTCCGCCTGAACTCCGAGTGGCTGGAGAAGCTGACCCTGGCCCAGGTGGTCGGCCTCACCGCGCGATATACGGTGGCGCGGATGCTGGAGCGGGAGGACTTCCAGCGCCGGTTCCGGGAGGGGGCGGCGATCACGATCATGGAGTTCCTCTATCCCTTGGCCCAGGCCTACGACTCGGTGGTGGTACGGGCCGATGTCGAGCTCGGCGGCTCGGATCAGCGGTTCAATCTCCTCATCGGGCGCGATATCCAGGAGGCGTACGGTCAGGAACCGCAGGTCATCCTCACGATGCCCCTCCTCATCGGGACCGACGGCACGTTCGCCATGTCCCAGTCCCGCGGGAACTACATCGGGGTGGCTGAGGAACCGGAGGAGCAGTTCGGGAAGGTCATGTCGCTCCCCGACGAGCTGATGCCCCAGTACTACCAGCTCCTCACCGATACCCCGTGGGAGGAGGTCGCGGCGTGGCACCCGAAGGAAGCGAAGAAGCGCCTCGCGTGGACTCTGGTGGCGTGGTTCCACGGTGAGGACAACGCCCGCCGGGGCCAGGAGCACTTCGAGCGGGTGTTCGAGGAAGAGCGGCCGCCGGAGGCGATGCCCGAGGTCGCGGTGGGGGATCTCCTCGATTCCGGCAACACCGCGAACATCGTCGACCTCCTCGTGGCGGCCAAGATGGTCCGCTCCCGCTCCGAGGCGCGGCGGCTCGTGGCAGGAGGGGCAGTGGAGGTGGACGGGGAGCGGATCGCTTCGCCTCAGGACCGGGTCGAGGTGCGCCCCGGGGCCGTCCTCCGCGCGGGCAAGCTCCGGTTCGCCCGCCTCATCCTCTGAGGGCGCTCCGCACCTCCCCTTCGAACTCCTCCCGGTCGAGGACGAACGACCGGAGCGGTCGTCCGTTGACGACCACCCCCTCGTACCCCCCTCGTGCTGCGGCCTCGTGCGGCGTCGAGGCGCGGTCGAGCCAGCGAATGGGGAGGTGGGGTGCGATCTCCGCGATCGCCTGAGCCGCCAGCGCGAGGAACGGGTAGGTCCACGGGCAGAACGACGGGCCGTGGAGGATGACGACCTGACCAGCATCCTCCTCCTGCGGAACGTAGGCGAGGGGGGATCTCCGGGGCTCGGCGCGCGCGCCCATCTGGAGGGGGAGGAACAGGAAATCCGGGTCCTCCCCCACTGGCTCAAACCCGCGCCGACGGAAGAACTCCCGGGCCGGGAGCTGGCCCGGGCGATGCCCCGCGAAGGTGCGGGTGGCAATCCCCCGCGCGGGCTGCCCTCCATTCCAGGCCTGGGGGCTCCTCATCTCCTCCACGAGGGCGGCGAGGAGGGAGCTCCCGATGCCCTTCCCCCAGTGCCGCTCGTGGGGGACGTAGAGGCAGAGGATGTGGACCACTCCTTCCTCGGGGACGGGCTCGTAGTGAAGGATCCCCGCGGCCTCGCCCTCGACGTACGCGATCTTGGCCACCGGTTCCCCCCGCGCCAGCCTCTCCTGAATCCACGCCTCCTTCGCGTGAGCCCCGCGGCGGAACACCGCGTCCCCCCGCCTCTCCGGAGGAACACAGAACCACGCCAGTTCGGCGACCGTGGAACCGGACGCCTCGCTGACATGAAGAATTCCCATCCGGCATCCCCCTTTCTACGGGCGCAGATCGAACGCTCCTCCCTCACCGGTCAAGAACGCGAGCTCATCGGGGCACACGTCCCCTTTGTTGTCCCTGAACTCGTTTCTACCCCCCTCCACCCAGCCCGCAAACCGGTACCCCAGGCCAGCGCACGGCCCGACGAGGACCCCCACCCCCACATTGCCGTGGATTGAGTTCTCCCAGATCTCCGCTCCCGCGCTGTCCCGCAGGAAGAGAGCTCCCTTCCATCCGCTCCCCGTGATCGTGCTCCGGGTGATCCTTGCCCACGCCGCACCGCCCACGCCAAGGGACGGACCGCCCAGCCCCGCCTCGCCGATCCCGTTTCTGGTGAACACGCACTCCTCGATCTCCGCTTCCGCCCTCCCCCACAGCCACATCCCCCCTCGCTCGTTGCGGGAGAGACGGCAGCGGAGGAGGGTCACGTGCGCCGCGTCGCTGGCGCGGATCCCTTCGAGATTGTCGGAGATGACGCAGTCCACCAATGACGCCCGAGCATCCGCGCCGAGCATCAGGCCCTCGGAACCGTACCCCAACGAGATAGCAACCAACTCGCATTCCGCTCCGCCCACGAGGGACAGCACCGGCGCATCGCGGCCGGAGCGCCCTGTGAGGAGGACGCTCCCGTCGCCTTCGATCCGGATCGGCTTCCCGACTGTGATCCCCCCCAGGTGAACCCCGGCCTCGACCACGAGCCGTCCTCCCGGGAGGACGGCGTCCACTGCTTCCTGGAGGTTGCCGTACCGCGGATCGGGGAACCTCGCCTCCGCGAGGGACGGGACAGCGCGGGGTTCCCGCAGCTCCCCAGGCAGATTGCCGGCAAGATCCACGCCGTTCTCCGCCAGTCGGTTCCCCACCCCCCAGGGGGGAGAGGAGGCCAGAGAGAAGATCCCGTACGTCCTCCACGACTCGATGCGGTTGTGGCTGATCTCCGCTTGAGCGAGACCCGTCACCCGGATCCCCGACCCCCGTCCGTGGGTGAGCGTGCACCCCAGGATCTGGGCGCGCGACGCCCCACTGAGACGGATCCCGTCCCAGCTGCACTCCACCACCGTGCACGCGGCGAGGCGAAGCCGAGACGAATTCCGCGCGTCCACCGCGTACCACCCTCGCTCGATGCGGCAATCCGTAGCTGTGACCCGACAATCGCCCTCGAGAAAGAGGGCCACATCTACGCTATCGGCGATCGTGCATTCCGTGAGCTCCACCGTTGCCCGGTCCCGAACCCACAGGCCGTCCCCCCGATTGCCGATCACTCGAGAACCTTCCGCGATCAGGGTCGCGTCGTCACGGAGCCAGATCCCCAGTCGGTCGTTTTCTGCCACCTCGGATCGGACGAGACCGAGCCGTGCTGCGCCGGAGAGCCAGATCCCCGCGGTCCGGTTCCGGATGAAAACGGAGTCCCGCACCTCCACCCGCGCCCGCTCCTGGGCGCGCAGCCCGTACCCCCCGTTCTTCGTGCTCGTGACGTTGGTGAGGGCAACGTGGGCTCCGTCGCGGGCCTGCACGCCGTCCGTGGCGTTCTCGGAGAACGCGCAATTCTCGACCAGGACCCTTGCTTCCCCCGTAGCAAGAAGACCATGGGCGCAGCCGGCAGGGTCCGGGCAGCTTCCCATGGCCCCCGTGAACGTGATCCCCACGAGGATTACCTCTTCCGCTCCCGGGCCGGCCTGGATCACGGGCTGGCCCAACTCCCGCCCGCGGATCGTCGTCCTCCCCGGCCCGGCCCCGCGCAGCGTGACGGCCTTCGTCACGCGGAGGCTCTCCGTCCACACGCCGGCGGGGAGGCAGATCACCGCTCCGGGGGGAGCCGCATCCAATACAGGTTGAATGGCCTCTCCCGCCCGCAGAGCGATCGTGCAGGCGTTCCCCTCTGGAGAGCTCGTACAGGAGAGGGGGCACACCAGGAGAAGGGCCACCCCCCCGATCGCCATCCGGCGCAACACCGCTCGCATCCGTCGCCCACCGCGCATAGGCGGCGATTGTAGAAACCTCGGTTGCGCAGCGCCACTGCACCGGGCCGGGCAAGGCCGATGGTCAGCGCTTCTTTCCCACCCGGTTGAGGACCTCGTCGATCGTCCCCGCCATGTAGAACGCTTGTTCCGGGACGTCGTCCAGCTCCCCATCGCAGATCATGCGGAACCCGCGCACCGTGTCTTCGATCTTGACGTAGGCACCGGCCCGGTTCGTGAAGTGCTCCGCGACGTGGAACGGCTGGGCCATGAACCGCTGGATCTTCCGGGCCCGCATCACCGTGGTCCGGTCCTCGGGGGACAGCTCCTCCATGCCCATGATGGCGATAATGTCCTGGAGGTCTTGGTTGCGCTGGAGGATGGCCCGCGTGCGCTGGGCGACCTCGTAGTGCTCGCGGGAAAGAATCTGGGGATCCATGAGCCGGGAGTCGGACTGCAGGGGGTCCACCGCGGGGTAGATCCCCTTCTCCGCCAGTTCCCGGGTGAGGGTGATCGTGGCGTCGAGGTGGGCGAACACCGTGGCCGGGGCGGGGTCGGTGAGGTCGTCGGCGGGCACGAACACGGCCTGGACGGCGGTGATCGAGCCGCGGCGGGTGGACGTGATCCGCTCCTGGAGCTCGGCCATCTCCGTGGCCAGCGTCGGCTGGTACCCGACCTCACTCGGCATCCGCCCCAGGAGGGCCGACACCTCGCTTCCCGCCTGCGCGAACCGGAAGATGTTGTCGATGAAGAGGAGCACGTCCTTTCCTTCCTCGTCGCGGAAGTACTCGGCCATCGTCACCCCGGACAGGCCGACCCGGAACCGCGCTCCCGGGGGCTCGTTCATCTGCCCGTACACGAGCACCGTGTTCGCGAGCACCCCGGACTCCTTCATCCCCAGGTACAGCTCGTTCCCCTCGCGGGACCGCTCGCCGACCCCGGCGAACACGGAGTACCCCTTGTGCTCGTAGGCGATCGCGCGGATGAGCTCCATGATGAGGACTGTCTTCCCCACCCCCGCCCCCCCGAACAGCCCGACCTTGCCCCCTTTGGGGATCGGGGCGACGAGGTCGAGGACCTTGATCCCCGTCTCCAGGATCTCGTCCTCGACCGCGAGGTCGGCCAAGGGGGGAGGCTCGCGGTGGATGGGATAGATCTTCCTCACGGGCGGGGGAGGTTGCTCGTCGATGGGTTGCCCGGTGAGGTCGAACATTCGCCCCAACGTCTCCGGCCCCACGGGAACCATGATCGGACCCCCGGTGTCCATCACCTCATCCGCCCGTTTGAGGCCGTCGGTGGAGTCCATCGCGATCGCCCGCACCGCGGAGTCCCCCAGGTGCTGGGCCACCTCGAGCACGAGGTCACCGCCGTCCCGCGCGATGCGCAGGGCCTGCCGCAGCGGGGGAAGATGGCCAGGGGGAAACTGGACATCCACCACCGGCCCCCGAATGGTCAGGATCCGCCCCTTGTTCGTGCGCGCGTTGTCGGTCATCCTTCCTCCCGCAGGGCCTCCGCTCCCCCCATGATGTCGGCGAGCTCGGTCGTGATTCGATGCTGCCGGGCCTTATTGTAGCTCAAGGTGAGCTTCTCCAGGAGTTCGTCGGCGTTATCGGTGGCAGCCTTCATCGCCTGCCGACGCACGGCGTGCTCCGAGGTCTTCGCTTCGAGCAAAATCCTCAGGATGCGGCCGGTGAGGTGGAGGTGGGCCAACTCGTCGATGATCGTGGCGAGGTCCGGCTCGACGAGAAGATCGCGGGGCTGCCCCGGCGGGAGGTCCACGGGCAGCAGGCGCTCGACCCGCACCTGTTGGGTGAGCTCCCCGCGGAAGTAGGTGTACACGACATGGGCCTCCCCGACCTCGGTCCCGTAGAGGGCAAGGAGGTCGTTCCGGATCTGCTGGGCGACGTCCACCGTGGGCCGATCGTAGACGTGCACGTAGCTCGCGGCGATCGGCCACCGGCTACGGCGGAAGTGGTGGTGGGCCTTGTCCCCCCCAGCGAGGATCCGCACTGCGTCCTTCTCTTGGGCGAGCTCGGACGCGGCGCGGTTCAGGTCTAGCACATAGCGTCCACACAGTCCGCGATCGGCGTTGACGACGAAGAGGGCCGTCCCCGGACGGCCTGCGCCGTGGAGGAGGGGGTGGACAAGGCCCTCACGGTGGGCGGTGGCGGCGAGGTCGGCGAGCACGCTCCCCGCGGCGTCCACAAACGGGCGGGCCGCGAGGAGTGCGCGCTTGCGCTGGATGACCTGCGTCGCGGCGATCGTGTACATCGCCTTCGTGATCTGCCGCACATGGCGGACGTTCGCGATCCGGCGATGGATCTGACGGACTCGCGCACCCATCACGCCCTGAACCCTTCGCGGAACTTGGCGAGGGCCTTGTCGAGCCCCTCCCGCACCGCTTCCGTGAGGTGCCGCTCCTCGCGGAGGGAGGTGAGGACGTGGGGATCGTGCTCGGCGAGGAACGCGAGGAACCCCCGCTCGAACGCACGGACCGCGTCCACGGGCACGGCGTCGAGGTGCCCCCCGACCGCGGCGTAGAGGATCGCGACCTGGGCCTCCACGGGAAGCGGCTTGTACTGGTCCTGCTTCAGGATCTCCATCACCCGCTCCCCGCGGGCGAGCTGGGCCTGGGACGCCTCGTCAAGCTCCTGGGCGAACTCGGCGAACGCGGCCAGGTCCCGATACTGGGCGAGCTCAAGCCGGAGCTGCCCGGCGACCTCCTTCATCGCCGGGACCTGGGCCGCCCCGCCGACCCGCGACACCGACAGCCCCACGTTCATCGCCGGCCGCTGCCCCTTGTTGAACAGGTCCGCCTCGAGGTAGATCTGGCCGTCGGTGATGGAGATGAGGTTCGTGGAGATGTAGGCGGTGATATCCCCCGCCTTCGTCTCCACGATGGGCAGCGCGGTGAGGGACCCGCCGCCGTGCTCGTCGCTCATCCGCGCCGCCCGTTCCAGGAGCCGGGAATGGGTGTAGAAGATGTCCCCGGGGTACGCCTCCCGCCCCGGGGGCCGGCGCAGAAGAAGCGAGATCTCGCGGTAGGCGACGGCGTGCTTGGACAGATCGTCATAGATCACCAGCGCGTCCTCCCCCCGGTCGCGGAAGAACTCCCCCATCGCGCACCCGGCGTAGGGGGCGATGTACTGGAGCGGGGTCGGGTCCTCGGCGGTCGCGGCGACGACGACCGTGTAGTCGAGCGCATCGTGACGACGCAGGGCGTCCACTGCCTTGGCGACCGTGGACGACTTCTGGCCGATGGCGACATAGATGCAGTACACGCCATCGCCCTTCTGGTTGATGATCGTGTCGAGGGCGATTGCCGTCTTCCCGGTGCGACGGTCGCCGATCACGAGCTCCCGCTGGCCGCGGCCGATTGGGGTCAGGGCATCGATGCACTTGATGCCAGTTTGGAGGGGCGTATCCACCGGCTGGCGCGCGATCACCCCAGGGGCCTTGGCGTCGGTCTTGCGGTACCCCTCGGGCTCAATCGCCTCCCCCCCATCGCGGGGGTCCCCGAGCGGGCTCACCACCCGTCCCAGAAATCCCTTCCCCACCGGCGTGGACAGCACCCGGCCCGTGCGCCGGACCTCGTCCCCCTCCTTGATCCCTCGGTCCGGCCCGAGGATGGCCACCCCCACCGAATCCTCGGCAAGATCGAGGACGAGGCCGAAGATCTCGCCTGGGAAGAGGAGGAGCTCGGAGGCCATCGCCGACCGGAGCCCCCACACCCGGGCGATCCCGTCCCCGACCTCGACGACCACCCCCACTTCCTCCATCTGGAGGTCGACGTCGAGTTCCTCGATCTGTCTACGGATGATCGCCGCGATCTCGTCCCGGCGTGGGTTCATCATCTACCCCTTGAGCTGAGCCATGAGTTCGGTCAGGCGCGCCTGAAGCGAAGCCTCCACCCGACGGCCGGATACAGAAAGCTCGATCCCCGCGAGAAGGTGGGGATCCACCCGTTCCTCGATCAGCACCGTCCGGCGGAGGGCCTCCCCCAACCGGCTCTGGAGGACGGCCCGCTCCTCCGAGGAAAGGGGGCGCGCGGTGTGGGCCACGACGTGGAGGGACCTTCCTCTCTCCTCCTCCTCGCGGAAGAATGCGGGCACGAGGTCGGGGATGAGGATGGCCTTCCCCCGGCGCACGAGGAGCCGCACCAGGTTGAGGGTCAAGGGGTGGAGCGTCGGCGCCAACGCGCGCTCGAGGACCGCTTCCTTGACTTGGGCGTGGATCAGGGGATGGGTCAGGAAGGGTACAGCAAGCTCTGATTCCCCGTCCCACAGGTCGCGGAGGAGGGCCAGATCCTGGGCGACGCGCTCTTCCGCTCCGCGGGAGACCGCGGCCTCATACAGGGCACGGGCGTACGGGCGCGCGAGGTCGACCACGGGCATGGTCACTGCAGGAGCCGCGGGCCCAATCGCTCCGTGAGCTCCGCCAGCAACCGCTCGTGGTCCCCTGCCCGCACCTCCCGGGCGAGGACCTTGGACGCCCCGAGCACGACGAGCTCGGCGTAGGAACGGCGGAGGTCGGCGAGCGCCTCCTCCCGGAGGCGTGCTGCTGCCTTCTCTCCTTCCGCGAGGAGCGCTTGGACCTGCGTGCGCGCCTCCCGGCGGGCGTCGCGGAGGATGCCCTGGGCCTCGGCCTCGGCTTGGGTGACGATGGCCCGCGCGCGCCGGTTCGCCTCGGCGAGGAGGGCCTCCCGTTCCTCGAGGAGGCGCTGGGCCTGAGCTTGGGCGGCGGCAGCATCGCGGAGCCGCCCTTCCTCGAGCTTCCGTCGTCCGTCGAGCCAAGCGAGGACGGGCTTGTAGAGCAGATGCTTGAGGAGCCACACCAACAGGGCGAAGGCGACGACGTTCAGGATGAGCGTCCAGTTCAGGTTCTTGATGATCGTGCCCCACTCCAGCGTCACGGTTCCCCCCTACACCACGAACAGGAGGACGATCGCCACCACGAGCGAGTAGATGCCCGTCGTCTCCGCGATCGCGTCCGCGATCACCATCGTGCGGAGAAGGGTGTTGGCCATCTCCGGCTGGCGGGCCATCGCGTCGAGGGCGTGGGCCCCGATCATCCCTTCCCCGAGCGCGGCCCCGATCGCCCCGATGCCCATGCAGATCCCGGCGGCGAGGTACTTCGCCGCTTGCACCACTGCCTCCAATTCCATCTCGTCACCTCCTAGTCCGCGGTGACCTGGATGTAGGCCGCCGCCAGCAGCGCGAACACGAGGGCCTGAATGCCCCCGAAGAACAGCCCAAACACGAGGTGGAGCCCCAAGACGAGCGGGACCCGTCCCGCCCACCCCAATGCCCCCCCCACCACAGGGATGAGGTCCGCGATCCTCAGCACAACGACAGGGGTCACGGCGGTGAGGAGCGCCCCCCCGAGGATGTTCCCGAACAGACGGAACCCGTGGGAAAGGGTGCGCCCGAAATCCCCGATGATGTTCAACGGCATGAGGAATGGAAAAGGCTCGAAATATCCCGCCACGTGGCGGCGGACCCCCTTCGTGCGGACCCCATAGTAGTGGGTCGATCCGTACACGAGGAGCGCGAGACCCAACGCCACGTTCAGATCCTGCGTCGGGGAGACGATGTGCGGTACCGGTAAGATCCCGATCCAGTTGCAAACAAGCACGTACAAGAACAGGGTGGCTACCAGGGGGAGGAGCCGCTCCCCAAGCTGGGGGGACACCCCGCCCAGGAGCTGGTCGCGAAAGAAGTCGATTGCCGCAGCGACGAGTGCCGCCCGGCGGGACAAGGGTGCGTCGGGATCCGGGCTCAGCCCCCGCCGGATCCACAGGGAAAGGAGTACCAACCCCCCGGCGACGGCCACCGCCACCGCCATCACCACGAGGTTGAATGCGATCTCCATCCCTCCGATGGGGAACCGGAGGGTGAGCTCCTCACCCAGATGCTCGAGCAAGGTTCACCGTCCCCACCACGCGGCCGAGGACCGCAAGCAGTACCCCCCCCACCACGGCGAGCGGGGGGAGGCCAGCGAGGATGCCCCCCACCGCCAAGCCACCGGCGAGCCCCTGCCGAACGAGGGACGCCACGCTCGCGGCGACCCGTCCCCCTCGGTCCCGGATGAGGATCGCCACCAGGTGGCCCCATGCGAGCCGCCCGATCGCCACCGCGGCCATCCCCCCCACGACCCCCAGCGACCACCGCCAACCCACGACGAGGAGGGCGGCGGCCAGCACCGCGGCCAACAGCCCTCCTTCCTTCACCCCCACCAGGGTCGCGTCGCGTAGGTCGCTCACAGGGTACGCATCTCGTGGGCCTTCTTCTCCGCCAGCGCGTCGGCCCGCTTCGTGTGTTCCGCCGTGATCGCGTCCAGCTCCTCCCGCAATCGGAACAGGTCGTCCTCGGCCAGGCGGCCTTCTTTGCGTTCCTGGTCGAGCTTCTCCCGCGCGTCGCGCCGCACGTTGCGCAGAGCGACCTTCGCCTCCTCCACCTTCTTCCCGACGAGCTTGACGAGCTCGTTCCGTCGCTCCTCGGACAGCCGGGGGACCTTGATGCGGATCACCTGGCCATCGTTCTGGGGGTTGAGGCCGAGGTCCGCTCCCAGCACGGCCTTCTCGATGGCGGGGATCTGGGTGCGGTCGAACGGACGGATCATGATCAGATCGGGATCAGGGGCCACCAGATGCGCGACGTGCTTGAGCGGTGTCGGGGCCCCGTAGTAGTCGACCATCACGTTCTCCACGAGCGCCGGGTTGGCTCGTCCGGTGTGGATCTTGGCGAGCTCGCCTTGGAGCACGTCCACCGTCCGTGCCATGTGTTCCCGTGCCTGTCGCACAAGTTCGTGTTCCATGATCGACCCCCTCGTCGCGAATCCTAGCCCTGGTGCGACCAACCCGCAACCGGGCGATAATCGAACGTGCGCGTTTGCCTGCCACGTTTGCTTGCCGACCACCCGCTCGCAGCGGAGATCCTCCATCGGTTGCGGGAGGCGGGGTATACCGCGGTCCTCGTGGGGGGGGTGGTGCGCGATGCCGTCCTCGCCGAGCTGCGCGGTGAGAGATTCGCAGCTCAGGACGTAGACATCGCCACCTCCGCTTCCCCAGCTGAGGTGCGGCGCCTGTTCCCGGACCACAGGGTTCTCACCGTGGGGGAGAGCTTCGGCGTGGTGGTGGTGGTGGCCCCCGATGGCCGCTCCTACGAAGTGGCCTCGTTTCGCACCGAGCAGGGGTACCGCGACGGGCGCCGGCCAGACGCGGTGCGGTGGGGAACGCTCGATGAGGACGTGCAACGCCGCGATTTCACCGTGAACGGTCTCGTGGCGACGGTGGACGGCGAGGTCCTCGATCGGGTGGGGGGGATCCCCGACCTCACCGCGGGCCTCGTGCGGGCGATCGGCGACCCAGGGACGCGGTTCGGAGAGGACCGCCTGCGCATGCTGCGTGCGGTGCGGTTCGCTTGCCAGCTGGGGTTCGCGATCGAGGAGAAGACCGCCGCGGCGATCCGGGACCACGCCCCGCGGATCACCTCTGTCTCCTGGGAACGGATCCGCGACGAGCTTGTCCGCATTCTGGCCACCCCGCGCTCGGGGGAGGGGGTCCTCCTTCTCGATCGCCTGGGCCTCCTCGCGCCCATCCTCCCCGAGGTCGCGGCCCTCCACGGCGTGCCCCAACCCGAGGCGCACCACCCTGAGGGGGACGTGTTCGTCCACACCGTGGCCGCTCTGCGGGTCGCCGATCTCCTGTGGGACGACCCCCGCCTCAAGTTGGCCGTCCTCCTCCACGATGCGGGGAAGCCCTCCGCCCTCGCCCGTTCCGGGGGGGAGAACATGGGCGGGCACTGCAGTCTCGGGGCGGAGATCGCGTCGCGGGCCCTCCTCCGGCTGCGGTTTCCCAAACGGGATGTGGAGTGGGTGGCCCACCTCGTGCGGGAGCACATGCGGGTGGCCCGCCTGCCGGAGATGGGCCTGGGGAAACAGGTTCGCCTCCTCGGGGCGGGGGAGGATGAGGCGGCCCCCCTCGATGAGCTTCCCCACCGGTTCCCGTTGTTCGCCGACCTCCTCCGCCTCGTCGTGTGCGATGCCGAGGCGAGCGCCCACCGCGCCCGCGCCTGGGCGCCCCTTCTTGGGCGCGCGGTGGTGCTCCTCGTCCATCTCCGGCGGATCCATGGCATCCGCCGCGCGCGCTCCCTCCTCACCGGCGATGACCTCCTCGCCCTCGGGTTCTCCCCTGGACCGCGGCTCGGCGAAGTGTTGGAGCTCGTCCAGGAACGGATCCTTTCCGGGGAGATCGCAACGCGAGAGGAGGCGCTGGCCCACGCGGCACGGCTCGCGCGCGGTCACAGGTAACGGATCTCCCACCCCCCATGTCCCCTCGGCGGCTCGCATCCCCCCTCGTCGGGGCGCACCGTTGCCGCTACGGTGGCCGTGATGAGCGTCCTCAACATCGGCCCGGAGTTGACCGTTCCCGTGGAGGAGGTCGTCGGGCAGTGCGTGGCGATCCTCGGCATCCGTGGCTCCGGCAAGTCCAACACCGCGGGGGTGATCTTCGAGGAGCTCCTCGCCGCCCACTGCCCGTTGTCCCTCGTCGATACCGATGGCGAGTACTTCGGCCTCAAGGAGAAGTACGAGGTGCTCGTCGTCGGGGGAGGGGACCATGCGGACGTGGAGCTGAACATGAGCACGGTGGGAGAGGTCGCTGACCTGTCCCTGCACGAAGGGGTCCCGGTGATTCTCGATGTCTCCGACATGCTCGGTGCCGAGAGGGAGGCGGTCGTGTATGACTTCCTGTCCCGGCTGTGGACCCACGCCGGTCGGCTGCGGACCCCGTACATGATCGGGATCGAGGAGTGCCACGAGTTCATCCCCCAGGGGGTGCGGACCCGGCTCAAGGACGTCATCGCCCGCATTGCCCTCCGCGGCCGCAAGCGGGGGTTGGGCGCGGTGGTGATCTCGCAGCGGTCGGCGAAGGTGGAGAAAGATGTCCTCACGCAAGCGGGGATGCTCTTCCTTCACCGGGTGGTCCACGAGGCGGACATGCGCGTGTATGGGGAGCTTCTGCCGTGGAGGAAAACTGAAGCGAAGGAGATCGTGTCCAAACTTGAGGTTGGGGAGTGCATCTTCTTGGCCGGGTCCGCGGCCCGGAAGGTCACGATCCGCGTTCGGCACACGTTCCACGGTGGGTACACTCCGTCGTTCCGCCCCGTGGAGTCCCCCAAGCTCCGCCAGGTGCGGGGGCGGATCCTGGAGGCGCTGGCCCGCGCCCGGGGCGGTGAGCCACCTCTCTTCGATGCCCTCCCAACCCCGGGTTCTCGGACCTGCGCGGCCTCGCCGGTCGCGGAGCGGGGAGCCCAGCCGGCCGTGCCGTCCGCGGTGGGTCTCCTTTCCGAGGAGATCTCCCCCCGCGCCGCGATTCTCCCCGAGCCCATCGTCCTTCGCGTGGAGCGCCTTCTGCGTCGCCTGCGGCGCCTCCCTCCCGTCCAACGGAGGGTGGTAGCGTTCTTGGTGGAGCACGAACCGGATGGTTACGCGACCCACGAGCTCGCGGCGTGGGTGGACTGCCCGGAGGCCCTCCTCCACGTCGAGCCTCCCCGGGTGGCCCTCGACGTGGGGCTGGTGGCCTGTGAGCGGCTCGCCCGGGGCCTCACCTATCGTGGCACGGTGCGCCAATACGTGGAGAGAACGTTCTCTGGGTTCATCCCTGGGCTCGGGCCGGATGGACCGCGACGCCTCGTTGCCTATCTCCGTCAGCGAATCTTCGATCTTGCCCCCGTTGAATGTGATCTAGCTCACCTCCCTTGACGCCCTACCGGTGGCTGTGGTAGGATATAAGGGAACGGAGGGGAGACCTTATCATGAGGCTTCATGTCGAGGAACGCTATGCTTCGGACTCGGGAGCGTTGACAAAA
>FWPV01000106.1_pt1 | contig 64339 bp, 51 predicted proteins | sample 2228371 | NCBI WGS metagenome assembly FWPV01 (sample SAMEA103939776, study PRJEB20133) | metagenome
GCAGGGCGCGGGAGTCACCCCGCGCCCTGCCCTTATCTAGCCTCTACCTTAATCGCCAGGTCCGCAACAACGGGCGGCAGCGGTATGCTCAGGCCTGCCTGCGTGCCGGCGAGGTCCTGGCTGGACTGGGGCTTCCCCGCCACCGGGTCCCAGAACTCCACGCGGTACTCTCCGGGCTGGAGCCCGCTGAGCGTAAGAGTCACTCCTGCGATTCCGGTCCCCGTCGGCTGCCGGCTGCCCAGCGCTTCATAGTTGTACACGTACAGGCGTGCCGAGTTCTGATTCTGCATCGCCTGCACCCGCAGCGGGGTCTCCGGCGCCAGCGTCGGCTTGACCATCTGATACCCCTTCCCTCGCCGATCCTCCCCAGCCACAAAAGCCTGCAGACCCTTCATGTACTCGGCCAGCCGGTACTGCTCCCACTCCTTTTGGTACCAGAACGCTCCCGGTGCCGACCAGGGCATCATCGCCGAGACCCACATCCCGCCCCGGAACTCCTGCAGCCAGCGCGACTCCGGCACCGGCAGCTCCGCCGTCTGCGGCCCGTACTCGATGAAGATGAAGGGCTTATTGTAGTTCACTCGCTTGGCGAACGATTCGTTCATCCCCTCATCCCGCCGCTTCCAATATGAGTCCGACTGGATGTACTCGATCTCGGGCAGGTTCCACAACTCCTCTCCAGCGCTCCAGTACAGGGCAATATGTGAGACAATAAGGTGCGGCTGTTGGTCCGCTTCCCGCAGGAACCGCGCCATCTCCTGATGCCAGGCTGCTACCTGAGGCGGGTAGTAGCCCTCCGACAGGTCTATCTCGTTCCACAAGTCCCAAGAGAAGATGTTGCGACTGTAGCCCCAGCGTGCCGCGATGTAGCGGTAGCGCTGCTTGACGTCCGCTTTGGCCCGCTCGCTGGTGAAGAACATGAATGGCGCGGGCAGGAATCCTCCGTTCTCCACGGCATAGGGGCTGTACTCCCACTCCGCGTCATACTTATCCTGCCGCAACTGCCCATGCGAACCCAGCGTGATCTCCAGGTACAAGTCGTTCTCTTCCGCCAAGTCCAGCGCGTAGTCCAGTCGCCAGGCGTTGTACTGCGCATACCGTCCCAGGTCCGCAAAGCGCGAGTGGTACTTCTGGCTCCATTCGATCCCCGCCCACCAGGCACACATCCAGGTCCGCACGACCGTGATCCCTGCTTGCCGGAATAGGGGGAAGAAGTGGTCGAAATCATACGTCCCCGCCTGCGCCTCCGCCTGGTCGCCGCCGTCGCGCATGTTGATGGCGAAGGGATACAGATACTCCCCGTTCTCCCACTCAAAGTACCGGGGGTCGCGCTTGCTCACCCGAGCCAGACCCCGCAGGTTCTTCGGCGGCCCCGCGGCAAACTGCCCCTCCGGGCTCTTGCGGGTACCCAGGGCGTCTCGCATCTGCACGTAATAGCGCCACCGCCCCTCCTCGCGCGGGGCAAAACGCACCTTCCACTGCGGCCCGCCCACCGGCGTCAGCCGCTCATACCCCTCCGCCGACTTGCTCCGCGTGAAGTTCTGGTAGAAGAACCCCGGCACCGTAATCGCCTGCCCGGTGGGGGAGAGGAAGTGCCCCTCTACCTGCACCACCGCCGGATCATAGGGGTTCTCGTAGACCTGATCTACCGGCCAGGTCAGCTCGAACTTCCCCTGCTGCGCGACCTGCGTCGCGTTTGCCGCCGGAGCGGGCAAGGCGCCCGGGGCGGCTGTCCCCACCGATGCTCGCCCTAGCGGCGCCTGGTAGTCCTCCAGCGTCAGCCCCGCCAGTTGTACGCTCCCCGTCCACGCCGCCGCGGAAGACAGACGCACCCCAAACTCCTTCGGCCGATAGGTGGCGTCGTACCACGCCTTTTGGTGCCCGCCCGGCTCCCAGTCCGGACTGAAGGGCCGCAGTGACAGCGTAAATGTCATCCACTGCCCCGGCGTCAGCGGCGTCCGTTTCTTGGGGTCCTGCTTGTTGCGCAGGGGATAGGCTTGGTACCAGTAGTAGTGGGAGTCCTTGAGGTAGACCTGCAGCTCAGCGTTCGCAGGGAAGCCCTTGGGGACCAGCAGGCGGAAGGTCAGCCGGCGGTAGCCCGCCCAATCCTGCCAGCACCGTTGCGAGGCGCCGAAAGACCCCGGCAGGCTCCCGGCGATCTCCAGCGTTCCGCCGTCCGGCAGGACCGCCACCTGTCTGGAGCCGAGGTCCAGCTCACACGGCCGCCAGGTTCGGGTTTCCAGGGAGATAGGCAGCGAAGGCGGGCGACTCTGTCCGTGGGCGGCAATGGACAAGACAAGCGCAAGCGCGCCGGCCAGAGCAACAGAGAGTTGGCAGTTACGATGAAGACGAGAGCTGGTCATTTGCCTGGCCGCTACGTCGCCGGCGCGCCATTAGGTTAAACGCCGGAAGAGGGTGACGGGTTCCAGCCCGGCCCCGGCCCGCGGACGCGGCCGGTCGAAGCAGCCCTTCCGTGCAGTAGTGTCCGGTCGAATTCGGGCCGGGGCCGCCCGGCGAGCCGGGAACCTGCCGGAGAGCCCAGGAACAAGAGAAGGCCTATCCCCTCTCCCGCAGGGAGAGGGGGTAGGGGGTGAGGCAGGACTGAGCGCCCGACACGTCCTCTTCGCAATATCCACGCAGCCTGCCGATTCTGTGAAACCTTGCTGTCCTTCAGTGGCGCCTCCCCGGTGCTCCGCGCGCGGCGGGCTTTACATCCCGCCGACACCACAGACAAGCGGGCTACCTCCCCCCGCTGTCGGAGGAGAGGGGGCTTGCCTACCGCTTTCTCCTCTCCCTCATCCACTCCCCCATCACCTCTGCCGCCCGGAAACCCTCACCCACCGCCTGCGCCACGGTTGCCCCACCGTTCACCAGATCCCCTCCCGCAAAGACGCCCTCCCGGGACGTCTGCATGCTCGCATCTACCGCCACCAGTCCAGCTGGCGTGAACTCTATTCCCTGCAACGCCGCTCGCACCTCCGGCGAAACCCTCTGGCCCAGGGCCTCCACAGCCAGACGCACCGGCAGCAGACGCTGTGACTCCGGCTGTGGAATCGGCCGGCGCCTCCCGCTTTCATCCGGTTCGCCCAGCAGCGTACTCACTATCGCCACCGCCTGCAGCCTTCCTGCCTCGTCGGCCACGTAGTCCACCGGTTGCGTCAGAATCAGGAAATGCACCCCCGCGTTCAGGGCCTGCTCGCGTTCTACCGGCCAGGCGGGCATCTCCGCGAAGGACCGCCGGTAAACCAGGTAGACGTCCCGCGCCCCGTGGCGGACCGCCGCTAGGGCCGCGTCCATAGCCGTGTTCCCGCCGCCTAGTACGGCCACCGTCTCCGGCACCAGCGCCTCCGGGTTTGCCTTCATCTCCCGCAGAAAGCGCAACGCGTCCACGACTCCCTCGGTCGGTCGGACCGCCCCCGGCAAAGGCGCCGAGTCGCCCAGCCCCATCCCCAGGAAGATCGCGTCATAGCCCTCGCCCAACAACCCCTCCAGAGTCAACTCTGCTCCCAGGCTCACTCCATACCGCCGGTGCAGCCGCCCCTGGCTGTCGCTGTCCAGAATCGCTCGCAGCTCCCCGGCCAGCGCCTCACTGTCCAGCCTCTCGGTGGGGATCAACTCCCGCGCCGCTCCCCCGGGATCGGGCGCCGCCTCAAAGACCGTCACCCGATGCCCCTGCTCCAGCAGCCTTACCGCTGCGGCTACCCCGGCCGGTCCCGCCCCTATCACTGCCACCCGGAAGCCGCTCTCCTGCTCCGGCATGTGCAGCGCCACCCAGCCTGCCTGTCGCGCCCGCTCCGCGACATATCGCTGCAGGGCCCGGATCGGCACCGCTCCCGTCCCAATGTGCTGCTGTACGCACCCGCCCTCGCACTGCACCTCCGCGGGGCAGGCATAGGCACAGATCTCCGGCAGCGGATTCCGGCGGCGGAGAATCTCATAGGCCCGCCGCTCCTCTCCGTCGGCCAGCGCCCGCACGAAGCCGGGCACGTCCACCCCTGCCGGACAGGCCGCCCCGCAAGTCGGCGCGGCGCAGTCGCGACACTGCCCCGCCAGTTCCCGCACCACCCGCGGGTCGCGCCTCCGCCCCTGCTGGAAGATCGGCCCGTAGATCTCGCTGTCCCGCACCGCACATCCCGCGCGCCCGCCGTCGCGCATGATTTGCGTGCACGAGGAGCAGGCGATACACAGCCTCGTCGGCGTGAGACTACCCCGCTCCACGAGCTCCCGCGCAAAGTCCGGGTAAGCCAGGGCCATCCGCCCTACCCCGGCCATCGCCGCCCAGCCGTGCTGGACCATCGCCGCCGCCACCGGCGGGAAGAACTGCCGCAGCCAGCTAAAGCCGGTAGCGATCAGCGGCAACTCCGGCACCGCCTCGTGGATCTGCCGGTGCAGGTCGCACATGAGGGCAATATCCACCAGCGGGTGCTCCTGCGGCAGGTACCCGCCCACCTCCGCCGTGTCGTAGGGCCGCTCCACGTGCGGGTTGTAGTAGGGGTTCCCGTAGCCCAGGTTGACAAAGGCCACGCCCTCTGCCTGCAGCAGTCGCAACAGCGCCACCGGCTCGCTCAGGTCCGGCTGCATGGAGCCATCCCTCGCCATCCCGAAGCCCCAGGGATAGGGCAACGCGTCATAGACGTTCAGGCGCGTACTGAGGATGACCTCGGGCACTTCCGCCGCAATCCGCCGCACTATCTCCAGCAGCAGACGTGTGCGGTTCTCGAAACTGCCCCCGTAGCGGCTGTTCTCGCGGGTGAACGAGGCCAGCAACTCGTTGAGCAGATACCGGTGGGTGGCCTTCACGTCCACGGCGTCGAAGCCCGCATCGCGGGCCACCCGGGCGGCGCGGACGTACTCTTCTGGGAGTGCATCCAGTTCCTCATCGCTGATCAGGGGATAGTCAGCAGGAAGATTGTGACGAGGATCCAGCGGCTCGGAGTGGTGGGCGATGATCGGTTCGGGGAAGCCCCGGGGCTTGCTGTAGCGGCCCGAGTGGGTCAACTGCGCCACCAGCAGCGGCCGGTGCTCCGCGCCGCGCGCCTCCTGCGCCGCCCGGTGCGTCTCTTCCACCAGCCGCCGTAGGCCGGGCAGATTCTCCGGGATCAAGTAGAGCTGGCGCGGATTCGCCCGCCCCTCATAGACGACGGCCGCCGCCTCCAGCCAGATCATCCCGGCCCCGCCCGCCCCGAAGCGCCGGTAGCGGCGGAAGGTCAGCTCCTGGGGGTAGCCGCGGGCGTCGCCGTCGCAGCCCTCGACCGGGTGGATCATCAGCGCATTGGGCAACTTCCGCCCGGCCAGCGTGATCGGTCGCGTCAGCACTGACACGTCCGGCGCATAGGGCAGGCTCACGCCCAACTCGGCGCACCGCGCCTCAATCTGCGCCCAGTCCTGAAAATGAAACGGCTCATGCGGTGAGGGCTTGTAGAAATCCATAGGACTGCGAGTATTCCTCGGGAAAAATGGTGTCAGACACTATTCCCACGGGGGGAATAGTGTCTGACACTCTTTCCCAACACGATTTCCTCGGCGGTGGACGCGAGAGGGTCCTACCTTCCCTTCTCCAACACCCGATTCACGTTCTTGGCCGCGTCTTTGAGTCCCTCTTCCACGCTCTTCTTACCCACCCAAATCAGGTCAAACTGATCCTTCAGGTAGTGACTTACCTCATCCCACTGCGGGATGTTGGGCACAATCTGCCCGTAGCCGATGGCCTCCACAAAGACCTTGCGGTTGTGCTTGGCCGGTGCGGCGAGATACGCTCCCTCCGCCACCGACTTACGCGAGGGCATCTTCTCCAGCTTCTCGGCCATGTACTCCTGCGCGTGCGGGCTGAGCAAGAACTTGAACAGCTCCCACGCTTCCTGTGGGTGCCTGCTCCCAGCGCAGATGGCGTAGTTCTCCGTGCCCAGCAGCGTCGCCGCCCGTTTCCTCGTAGGCAGCGGTGCCACGTCCCATTGCAGAGCCGGCTGCTGCAGCAGCGTCTGTACATCCCAGGGCCCGGTCATGAACATCGCTACCTTGCCGGAGGTGAGCATGTTCAGCCCCTCGTTGCGCTCGCCCGCCGTGGTCGGCGGGCAGACGCCGTACTTGAGCCGCAGGTCGCGCACAAAGGACAGCGCCTCAATGGCCTCCGGCGAATCAATTACACAGCGCTTGCGATCCTCGCTCATGAGGTTCGCGTTATTCTGCCACAGCCACGGATACAGCCGCGTGTCCCAGAAGTCGACATAAGCCCCCCACTTCTGCGCCTGCCCGCTGCCGCTGGTAAGGCGCTTGCAGGTTTCCAGGTAGTCCTCCCAGGTCCACGACTTGCCCTTGCCCGGATAAGGCACCCCCGCCGCGTCAAACATGGCCTTGTTGTACATCAGTGCCAGCACCGAGGTATAGCGCGGCAGCGAGTACAGCTTTCCCTCCCAGCGGCAGATGTCCAGCAGGCCCGGGTAGATATCCTGTAGGTTGAACTCCGGGTCCTTAGCTAGAAACGGCTCCAGGTCGGCCAGCGCGCCCTTGGAGGCGAAAGGCAGGTAGTAGGCGCCGTGCAGCGAGACGACATCCGGGGGGGTGCCGGCGGCAAGCATGGTTTGCAGCTTCTGCATGGCCTCCCGACTGCCGGGCACGTTCTGCATGGTGACCTTGATCCCCGGATGCTGTTGCTCAAATTCGGCGATCAAAGCCTGGTTGGCCTGGAGTTCCTTGACCTCGGTCCAGGTGTAGAGCACGAGTTCGGTGGTTGCCCCGCCGCCCTGGGTAGCGGACGGCACAGGTCCCTGCGGAGTCTGCACCTTCTGCACGCACCCGGCCAGCAGCGCCCAGACAAGTACAGCACTCATTATAGCAAGCAATCTGGGGGTGGGACCGTTATGTACGGCCATACATATCCCTCCCGAGCTAAGGCAACAGTTCATACAGACAGATAGCGGTAGCCACGACTGCCGCCGTCTCCGCCCGCAGCACCCGTGATCCAAGACTGGCCGGCCGGAGCCCGGCAGCCAGGGCCTGCTGCACCTCCCGCGGCGAAAAGTCGCCCTCCGGGCCAACAAAGAGAGCTAGCGCCGGCGCCTCTCCGAGCTCGGAAAGTACTTGGCGCAGCGGCGGCGGTTCCTCGAGCCCCGGCAGGGTGAAAATGATACCAGGAATCCCCCGGTTCTGCCACTGGCGGAGGGCGATCGGGAAGGGCAGCGGCGGTTGCACGAGAGGCACGTAGGGAGAATGGCACTGCCGGCCGGCCGCCTGGGCAATCTGGTGCCACCGCGCGCGCTGAGCGGCCTGCCGCTCGGGGCACGGTCTGACAACCGCGCGCTCGGTCACCACCGGCAGGATTTCCGCGGCGCCCACCTCGGTGACCTTCTCGATCATCCACTCGAAGCGCTTGTGCTTGGTCAGCGCGGCATAGAGCAGGACGGGCACCTTCGGCCGCGGGCGCCCCGGGCGGAGGTCCACCACGCGCCCGCCTTCGCTCTCCAGCCGCGCCTCGGCCTCCCGCCCGTCCGGCAGGATCGCGAGAAAAGCGTCGCCGTCCCGGAGCCGGACCACGTGGCGCAGGTAGTGGCGCTCCGGCTCCTGCAGAGGAATCAGGTCGCCGACGGCGTAGTCTTGTTCGACCAGGATGCGGGTCATAGGGTCTGACACTCTTCTACCACCCGACCGGTCACCTCCGGGCGGCGATCCAGGTGCGGCCCCTACCGGAGCGAGGCAGCGGTAGCGGCCAGGGCTAACCATTCCCCCCGCCGGGATTCCTCCAGGACCTCCAGGCCGGCCTCCGCGAGCGCTGCGAGCAGCGCCGGCCGGCTGGTTTCGCTGGCTCCAGAGAGTATCACTCGACCCTCCGGGCGCAGATACTCCGCAAGCCGGGGGATGAGTCGCAGTAGGAAGGGCGTGTGCACGTTGGCGACTAGCAGGTCGTAGCGCCCGGATAGGTTCTTCAAGGCGTCTCCCGTTTCCACCGTGCACTGCCGCGCAACACCATTGCGGAGGCAGTTGCGGTGTGCCACCTCGGCTGCGACCGGGTCCACCTCCCAGGCCCGCACCGGCCCGCTGCCCAGCAGCGCTGCGGCGATGGAAAGGATACCGGACCCCGCTCCCACGTCCGCGACGGTGTCCCTCGGCCGCAGGTACCGCTCCAGTAGTTCCAGGCACATGCGCGTAGTCTCATGGGTGCCGGTGCCGAAGGCCATCTCTGGGTCCATCTCGATGACCGTGTCGTCCGGGTGAGCCTGCTCCGGCTGATCCGCAGGTGGCCAAGTCTCCCAGCTGGGCTTGACTACCAGCCGCTCGCCGATCCGCAGGGCATGATAGTAAGCCTTCCAGGAGTGGGCCCAGTCCTCCTCGGAGATCGTCTCCACAGTGACCGGCAGGGTGGGGGGCAGTTCGTATGGTGGGGCAAGCTCGGCCCAACGCCGCTGGACCTCGGCAGCGACCCGCTCAACTTGGGGGGGCGAGGTGCAGTAAGCGGTGACCTGCGCCATGCTGGCGGCGGGTTCCGCAGATACGCCGCGATCCGTCAGCTCGATAAGCCAGTCGCTGAGCAGTTCCTCCCACTCGGGGGGCATGGTGAAGCGCAAAGCGTACCAGCGAGTGAGCGAGGGAGGGGTCGAAATGAGATCAGCCTCCCAGCGACTCGCGCAGGCGCTCAAAGAGACCTTTGGGCGGAGAGGGCGCCAGGCCGCTTTCCTCGGCCAGTTGCTCGAGCAGGTCGCGCTCGCGCGCCGTGAGGCTGCGCGGGATGGTAACCTGCAGATTGACCAGCAGACGGCCGCGGTGGCCCCCGCCCTGAGGCGGTAGCCCCTCGCCGGGAATCTCCAGCCGGTCGCCCGGCTGCGTCCCAGGCGGCAGAGCCACCTCGGTCTCACCGGTCAGTGTGGGGATCGTCAGGGTGTCGCCGAGGGCCGCCTGCAGGTAACTGATCTCGTGAGTCATCTCCAGGTCGCGACCTTTGCGGGTGAAGAGCGGGTGTTTCTTGACGGTCAGTCGCAGACGCAGGTCTCCGGGCACTCCTCCCGGCACTTCCTCACCCGCGCGCGGTATGACCAGTTGATCGCCGTGACCGACTCCCGGCGGTACCTGGACGGTCACCGTCTCGCGCCGCTGCGCGGTTCCCTGGCCGTGGCACTCGCGACAGAGCTGCTCCGGGATTCGGCCCGCGCCGCCACAGTCCGAACAAGTGGTGACGCTGCTCATGGTCCCGAAGAAAGTACTGACGTTCCGGCGCACCTGGCCCTGACCACCGCAGGTGCCGCACGACCGCAAGGCGCTGCCCGGCTCGATTCCCTCTCCGCGGCAGTGCTCGCAGAGAGCCGGACGGGTGTAAACCACCTCCCGTTCGGTGCCGGTCAGGACGTCATGGAGGTCCAGGACGAGGGTAGCTTCTAGGCTGCGGCCCTGACGGGGAGCGCTCCAGGAGGTGCCGCCGAAGGGGCTGCCGCCAAAAGCGGACTCGAAGATCTGCCACAGGTCAGGCGCGCCGCTGGCAAAGAAGTCACCACCTCCGCCCAGGTCATAGCGGCGCCGCTTCTGTTCATCGGAAAGCACGGCGTAGGCCTCGGAGATACGCTTGAAGGTCTCCTCCGCCTGGGGGTCGCCGCGGTTCACGTCGGGGTGGTACTCACGCGCTAGGCGGCGGTAGGCGCGCTTAATCTCTTCGGTGTTGGCGTCACGGGCGACGCCCAGAATCTCGTAGTAGTCGGTAGCCACCGCGCGAATCACTCGCCTGAACGAGAAGCAAGCGGAGAGAGCGCGGCGCGAGCCCGAGCCGAAGAGGGCTCCGGCAGGCGCCGGCTATCCCTCCTCTTCTTCCTCCTCAACCTCTTCCTCTTCGTCCTCTTCGCTGTCGGAGCCAAGGTACGACTCTTCCAACTCCTCGGCTTCCTCCTCCAAATCTTCGGGGAAGACTTGGTCAGGCTCATCGCCGAAGCCGAACGCGAATTCGGCCTCTTCTTCTTCGTACTCCTCGGCGAAGGGGCTTTCGAGTTCTTCCTCGAGCTCTTCTTCTTCCTCCTCCAGTTCCTCTTCCTCCTCGTAGTCCTCCTCGTCCTCCTCGTCCACGAGGGCATAGGTGGTTATCTGATCCTGGAGGCTGCCGCGGCGCACCAGGTAATCCTGCACCTCCGGCTCGGGCTCGGCCAGCATCTCCTCGGTGGCTTCCTTGAGCAGCACTTTGCCGGCGGCAATCTCCTCCAGAGCGATCGTGAGGGGATTGCGGGAGACGGTCTCCACCAGAGGCGGCGCGCCGTCCTTAATCTGCCCAGCCCGCTTGGCGGCGGCAACTACCAGGTCAAAACGGCTCCCGAACCGGCGGGCCAAGTCGTCAATAGAAATGGGGTTCACGTAGGTGACCTCCGTGGCAGAAGCACACAGCCAAACGCCAACGCTCCGGACACCTACAAGTGCCCGGCCGTCACCGTCCGGCTCTTCATCTACTTCGAGTCTGGAGGGTAGTATAGCGTTGCCAGGGGCGGGTGTCAACGGAGCAGAGTCGCAAGCGATGATGACTGTTCAAGCCGGATCGCCCGAGCCCCTCTGCTGCGGAGAGAGTGCGAGCGCAACTGACCGCCCCGCACGGGCGAGACGGGAAGGTCGGCGGCGCGGGACTCACGTGCTGACCGAAGCCGGCCTCCTCGCGCCTTCCGACAGGCTCCGGGCGTCGCCAGGCGAGCCCCTGCTCGGACGGTCTCGGGCGTCAGACTGCTCCCACGATCTTGCGCGGAGAAGGGCGGACACCGTATACTGTCATTTCGTATGTGGACGGATCGGTACGGAACGGTTTCGATGATCGCAGCGTGCATCAGTGCTTGGCTCCTGACTGCGCCTGGAGGAGCCGCTGGACAGGGGCAGGCCAGGCCCGCACGCGTGGTGATCGCCGGGCGCGTATACACTGGAACCCCCCCTGCGCAGGTGGCGGAGGGCCGCGTCTGGGGTCCGGTAGCGCCCCTGGTCGCGCTGTGGGGTGGGGAGATCGTCGGCTGCGCGACCGGTCCGCGTGTGGAGTTCACCATCCGCGACGGACGCGCGGCGGTCGTGGAGGCCGGGCGCAGTCGGATCCGTCTGGATGGGCAGGACGTCGCCCTGCCCGTTGCGCCACGCCTGGCCGGACAGCATCTGTACGCGCCGCTGGGGGCGCTGTTTGGCGCGCTGGGAGCGCGGGTGCGGGAGTCGGCAGCGGAGGGAAGCTTCGCCGCGGCGGCGAGGCTGCGGCAGATGCAGTTCTTGCGCGGTCCGGACAGTCTGGTCGTGCGACTGGTCACCAACGCTCCGGTAAGCGGAGCGCTGCACCGGCTGGACGATCCTCCGCGAGCATACGTGGACCTGCGTGGACTATCTCTTGATCGCCCGGAAGGCGAGCAGTACCTGGGTACCGGAGAGGCCTGGCGACTGCGCTGGGGGCAGAACGAATCGGCCGCTAGTGCCCGCTTCGTGGTGGACTTGCGGGGCTGGCGGCCAGTTCGTTGGGTGCCCACGACGGAGGGCGGGAGGCTGGAAGTAGGTCCGGTCACCGGAGCCGAAGAGCCCTTCCGCCCGCAGCGGCCCCGGATTCAGACGGTGGAGATTGCTGAGCGGCCGGCCGAAAGTGGGCGAGTGATCGTACGGTTGTCGGGACCGGCGCAGTCTACCTGGGAGATCGCGCGGAGACCTTACAGTGTGATTCTGTCACTGCCGGATGCGGTCGGTGCGCCGTTTACGCAGCGGGGCGAGCCAGAGGGAATGATCCGGGAGGTCACGGTGCAGTCGGGGGGAGCTGCGGGCACGCAAGTGGCGATCCGCCTGGGCTGGGCGCTAAGGGTGGCGGTATCTACCGATGCCGGAGAGCAGGAGATAACCGTCGCTTTGGAGCGGGGCACACTGGCCGGCAAGCGGCTGGTGATCGATCCCGGACACGGCGGACGTGATCCCGGCGCGCAGGCGCGAGGGCTGAAGGAAAAGGACATCAACCTGGCAGTGGCGACGTTGCTCACGGCGCGCCTGAGTGCGGCGGGAGCGCTGGCCATTATGACGCGGGACAGCGATGTGTACGTGCCGCTGGAGGACCGGCCGCGGCTGGCGACCGCCCTGGGGGCGGACGCTTTCGTCAGCGTGCACTGCAACGCTATGGAGCGGCCAAACCGCAACTACGGGACGGAGGCCTACTACTACACGCCGCAGAGCCGGTTGCTGGCGAGCATGCTCCAGGATGCGCTGGTGGGGGGGCTGGGGCGGCGGGACAATGGTGTGCGACAGCGTCGGTTCGCGGTGCTCTGGCGCAGTCAGCAGCCCTGTGCGCTGGTAGAGTTGATGTACCTAGACTGGGACGCGGAAGGAGACCTGCTGCGGCGGCCCGAGGTACAGCAGGCCGCGGCGGAGGCGTTGTTCCGGGCGATTCGGGGGTACTTTGAGGGTGTGCCGTTGTCGGAGGAAGGCACCTGGCCCGTGGAACCGCCGTTCTTGATGGCGACGGGCAGGGAGAAGCCGCAGTCGGGGGCTGCGCTCAATGCGCTTTCGGCCGCGGGCAGATAGGAACAGGGCGCCTGGGCTGGTATAACGGGAGGAGGTTCTGCTTTGCTGCGCAAAGACGGTCGAGATAACGAGAGTCTGCGCGATGTGGTGATCAGCCGTGGGATTAACCGACATGCCGAGGGTTCGTGCCTTATCCAGATGGGCGATACCCACGTGCACTGCACCGCCACGGTCGAAGAGCAGGTACCACGCTGGCTTAAAGATAGCGACCAGGGCTGGGTGACCGGCGAGTACGCCATGCTCCCACGCTCCACGGCCGAGCGCACTGTGCGGGAGGCCGTCACCGGCCGACGGCAAGGACGGGGAATGGAGATCGAACGGCTCATCGGGCGCGCCCTGCGGGCCGTGACGAATCTCAAGGCACTGGGGCAGCGAACCATCACGGTAGACTGTGACGTGCTCCAGGCCGACGGGGGAACTCGCTGTGCCGCTATCACCGGCGGCTATGTGGCCCTGGCCGAGGCCTGCTCCTTCCTCATGCGCAAGAAGCGTCTGAAGGTCTGGCCGCTGGAAGCGCAGGTGGCTGCGCTCTCGCTGGGATTGGTGGCTGGGGAGATGCTGCTGGACCTGACTTACGAGGAAGACTCCCGGGCGGCGGTAGACATGAACCTGGTGATGACCAGCCGGGGCGGGGTGGTGGAAGTGCAGGCCACCGCGGAAGGCGATCCCTTCTCCGTCAGCCAACTGGGGCAGATGATGACCCTGGGGCAGAAAGGGCTCAAGCAGCTGTTGACGATCCAAGCAGAGGCGCTGGAGGGGCTGCAGACCGCCGCTGCCTGAGCCGTGGACGCCACAAGAGGTTCGTCTCCAGGGCAGTGAAGACTGCCCCGGGCAGACACCGATGTGGTCCCTCCGCAGAAAGACCTCCTATGGCCGATCTCCGGCGTTTGCTTGTCGCTTCCCAGAATCCTGGCAAGGCCGGGGAGATGGCGGCCCTGCTGGCAGGGCTCCCCGTGCAGGTACGGTCGCTGGCCGCATATCCGAAGATAACGCTGCCGGAGGAGAGTGGAGCTAGTTTCGCAGAGAATGCCCTGGTCAAGGCGCGGGCCGTGTCGCGGGCGACGGGGGAGTGGGCCCTCGCCGACGACAGCGGCTTGGTGGTGCCGGCGCTGGGCGGGAGACCCGGTCTGCACTCGGCCCGGGTCGCGGAGACCGATACCGAGCGGATCGCGTGGCTGCTGCGAGAGATCAGGCGAATTCCCGAGGAGCAACGACAAGCGCATTTCGTCTGTGTTCTTGTGCTGACTGACGAGCAGGGGAGGATGCTGGGAACCTGGGAAGGGCGTGCCGAGGGCCGCATTCTCGAGGCGCCACGCGGGCAGGGGGGCTTTGGCTATGACCCGGTCTTCCTCTATGAGCCGGCAGGGAAGACCTTCGCCGAGATGACCGCCAAAGAGAAAGCGGCGGTCAGCCACCGGGGGCAGGCGCTGCGGGCATTCCGCCGGTCGTTGCCGGGGCTGCTGGAGGCCGCGGATGGGTACGAATGAGGATGCGTCTGACAGGCTCGGTCACGCTGGCAGGGACGGCAGTTCACCGCTGCCCTCACCAAAGACAGGGGCCCCTCCCCGCGTAGACGGTGCGGACAAGACGCCTCGCATCCTGATTGTGCGGCGTAGTTCCTTGGGTGATGTCGTAGTCAGCCTACCGGCCCTGGTGGCGATCCGGCGCGCCTTTCCGCACGCGCATATCGCCTGGTTGGTGGAGGATTCGTTTGCCGATTTGGTGCGAGGACACGAGTGTCTCGATGAGGTTATCACCATCCGGCGATTCTCCGCCAGGGCTCCCCGGCAATGGTGGCGGGAGACGCGTCGGGTAGGGCGCGGGTTGCGGGAGAGACGCTTCGACCTGGCGATAGACCTGCAAGGGCTTGGCAAGAGCGCGCTGATGTGCTACCTGAGCGGCGCGCCGCGACGGCTGGGCTTTGCCGGCGAGACGCGGGGGATGCTGGGTATGCGCTGGGTCAATGAGTTGGTCCCGGTGCCCAGGGAGATCATGGCGGTCCCTCGGGCGCTGCAGATGGCGCACTACCTGGGGGCACCGATCTACCCGGTGGAGTTCCGGTACCCGATTTCTGCGGAAGCGCGGGAGTGGGCGGAGGAGGTACTGGGAACCCCACCTGCTGACCTTGGAACCGACCCCTTCACCTGTGTCCTGAAGGGAGGGGAGGCGGAAGCCCCGGCACCGTTGGTCGGCCTGGTGCTGGGAGCGTCGACCGAGGTCAAAGCCTGGCCGGTAGGGCACTTTGTGCGCCTGGCGGAGGACCTGCGTGGGAAAGGCCTCCAGGTCGTACTCATCGGCGGGCGGGCCGAGGCGGAGCGGGAGGCGGCAGTGCAGCAGCGTCTCAGCCAGCCGGTCCGGAGCGTGGTGGGACGAACCGATCTGCCTCGGCTGGCGGCCGTGCTGGCTCGGACCGACGCGGTGGTTTCCGGCGATACCGGGGCGCTGCACATAGCCGCAGCAGTGGGTACGCCGGTGGTGGGCTTGTATGGGCCGACCAGCCCGGAGGCGACCGGGCCCTACGGCGAGCAGCACCGCATTCTCTGGGACCGGCCCCCCTGTGGGCCCTGCAACCGGCGGCCCCGCTGTAAAGACTATCGCTGCATGAGAGACCTGACCCCCGAGCGAGTGAGCGCGGCGTTACACGAGGTGCTGGCGGCGGACCCGAGACGCAAGACGCGAGACGCGCAGGGGCAAGAGAGGGGAGCATCGAGCGGGCAGCAACGATGATCGTGACCGCGGACCACAGAAGTGAATGGAACCGGATGGTCGCCGCCTGCCCGCATGGGGACGTGCTGCAGTGCCGGGAGTGGGGGGAACTCAAGGCGCGGACCGGCTGGACGCCGTTGCCGATTGAAATCAGGCGGGGAGGGCGGTTGGCTGCCGGGTGCCTGCTGCTCAAGCGCCGCGTCCCCGGAGGGCTGAGTCTGCTCTACGCCCCGCGCGGCCCGGTGGTGGACTTCGCGCAAGCGGGGTTGTGGGCAGAGCTGGCCGCCGCCGTGCGGGCTGCCGGGCGGCGGGAGCGAGCCCTGGCGGTCAGGCTGGATCCGGCAATTCCTGCTGGTGACCCTGTGGCGACTGAGGCCCTTCGCGCCGCCGGCTTCCGCCCCGCGGCTAGCGCCGAGGCGGTGGGCGGTACCCAGCCTCGGCAGGTCATGAAGCTCGACATCACGCCCAGCGAGGAGCAGATGTTAGCCTCCTTCGCGCCGAAGTGCCGCTACAATATCCGCCTGGCCGAGCGGAAGGGGGTCCTGGTCAGCGACAAGGTGACCCGGGAGGACTTGCCGACCTGGTATGAGGTGCTCAAGGTGACGGGTCGGCGCGACGGCTTCACCGTGCGGGCGCTGTCGTACTTCCAGGACCTGTGGGACCTGATCATCGCTCGGGGACTGGGACGGATGTTCCTGGCCCGGCTGGGGGAGGAGATCATCGCCGGCACGATAGCCTTCTGCCTGCCGCCGCAGTGTTGGTACGTCTACGGCGCCTCGGCGGACGAGCACCGGAACCTGATGCCCAATCATGCCCTGCAGTGGGCGATGATCCGCTGGGCGAAGGCGCAGGGCTGTACGGTATACGACTTCCGAGGCGTGGCGCCGGAAGTCAACGGCCAACCGCAAGGTCCCCTGGCCGGGCTGAACCGCTTCAAGCGAGGTTTCGGGGCGCGCTACGTGGAATACATCGGCGATTGGGACTTAGTCCTGCGCCCCGCGGCGTACTGGGCCTTCCAGAAGAGCCTGCCGTGGTTGAGACAGAGGGGGAAGAGAAAGCGAGAGGCGGAGGAGGCAGTGTAGGGACGGTACTTCTGCGCTGCCCGAGGGGGACTGCTGCTCCGGTTCCCCGCCCCGGCAAACATTACCGGGTGACGAGGGGTCGCCGCCTCTGCCTGAGTTCACTTTATGCGTGATCTGATCGAACAGATCCTGGAAGCCGCCCGGCAAGCCGGGGCGGAGTTTGCCGACCTGCGTATCGGCGAAGGCCAGGGCGTCTCCATCGCCGTGCAGGATGGCAAGGCCGATCGCATTGGCACCGCCTCGGGCCGGGCCGCCGGGCTGCGGGTGCTGGTGGAGGGGGCCTGGGGCTTTGCGCCCACCACGCACGTGACCAAGCGGGAGCTGCTGCGCTGTGTCCGGGAGGCCACGGCCATGGCCCGAGCCGCCGCGCCCGCGGTGACCGAGCCGGGCATGGTGGCCGAGATAGAGCCGGTGGAAGACTCCCTCCAGGCCCAGTTCCAGATTGACCCGCGCGATATTCACCTCGAGGACAGGGTAGCGGCAATCTTTGAGCTGGAACAGACCGCCCGGCGCGAGGACCCGGAGCGCATCACCAATACCACCGCAGGCTACAACGACGGCTTCAGCCGCTCGTGGATGGGCAATAGCGCCGGGACCTACCTGGAGGCGGAGCGAGTCCGCTGCTCCTTCGGGCTGACGGTGATCGCGCAGGAAGGAAAGGTCCGGCAGTGGGCCTCGGAGAGCCGGGCCGGGGGGCGAGGGTATGAGGTCTTCCAGGAGGTGGACCCAGCGGAGTTCGCGCGCGAGGTAGCCGGACGGGCGGTGAGCCTGCTGGAAGCCGCGCCTCCGCCGGCAGGTAAGTTCGAAGCGGTCATTGATCCCAAGATCACCGGCCTGCTGGTCCATGAGGCCTTCGGGCACAACTGCGAGGCGGACGCGGTCTGGTCGGGGCAGTCTATTGTCTCGGACAAGGTCGGCGAGCCGGTAGCGGCCGAGACGGTCACCATCGTGGATGACCCCCTGCGAGAGAACCTGAACGGCTCCTACCAGTATGACAGCGAGGGGACGCCGGCGCGGCGGCACGTGCTGGTGGAGAACGGGATCCTGCGCGGATTCCTGCACAGTCTGGAGACCGCGGCCCAATTTGGGGAGCCGCCCAACGGCGCCGCGCGGGCAGGCAGCGCACAGGATCCGCCGCTGGTACGCATGAGCAACACCTACTTCGAGCCGGGAGACTGGACCTTTGAGGAGATGATAGAGGGGATCAAGCGTGGACTGTACCTGTGCGGGGGCAAGTGGGGCTATGTGTACACAGCGCGAGGGCAGTTCACCTGCAACGCCGAGCATGCCTACGCCATCAAGCACGGTGAGCTGGGGACGCACTACCGCAACGTCAGCTTTGCCGGGCTGACGTTGGATACGCTGCGGGGAGTGACGGCGGTGGGGAACGACCTGGAGTTCCAGATGGGCGGGACTTGCGGTAAGGGCGGCCAGGGGGTGCCGGTGGACACCGGCGGGCCGCACTTGCGCCTGGCGGAGATCGTGGTGGGCGGGCACGAGGAGGCGGGGAGTTGAGGAACCTGTCCACAGTGGCGGCCTTTGGGGTGGTTGTGCTTCTGCTGCTGGGGCTGGTGAGCTACATGCTCTATCGGCGGGCGCGGGAGATGGGACATTCCGCGGAACGGGTGGGGGTACGGTTGGTGATCTTCTGGTTCGCGAGCCTGTTCGTGCTTGGGGTAGGTGTCTACCTCAACCACCTCTACCCGGAGGGCCTCTTCTATGTAAGCTTTACCCGGGTGCCCGGTAGCCCGGCGGCACTGGTCAGCGGGCACCAGCCCTGGGCGGCTATCGTCGGGGCAGGACTGGCTATCGCGGTAGGGGCACTTGCCGCCTGGTTGGCGATACGACCCTTGCAGATGCCACCCGCCGAGACTCCGGGGGAACAGCAGTAGTGGTCTTCGTCGCCGTTATTCTCTGGAGTCTGAGTGCCCTGGTCCTGGGGCTGGCTCTATGGGGTCTGTTGGTGGAACCCCACTTCCTGGAGATCACACGGCTGACCGTGCCGCTGCCGCGCCTGCCCCAAGAACTGCAAGGGCTCACTATCGGGCACATATCCGATTTGCACCTGCGAGGCAGCCCGGCGGCCCGGCAGATGGGCGAGCGGGCTTGCGCGGAACTGATGGCCCAGCGCCCCGATATGATCTGCGTGAGCGGGGACCTCGTCAACCACGCCAAGCACCTGCCGGAGGCGCTGGAACTGCTCCGGCGGCTAGCGGCTCCGCTGGGAGTCTACCTGGTGCTGGGCAACCATGACCTGGACGCAACCATGGAAGACTACCTGGAGGGGAATCCGGGTTGCGAAACGGCGCAGCAATTGTGGCGGGGAGCGGTAGTGGGCACGCCGGCGATCCTGCTGGACAACGAATGGCGGGCGCTGGACGTGCGGGGCCGGCGCGTAGTGATCGCGGGCATCGGAGACCTGTGCGCCGGGCAGGATGACCTGCCCGGGGCGCTGGCGGGGGCGCCGCCGGGTGACCTGCATCTGCTGCTATGCCACTCGCCGGACAGCCTGGACCTGCCAGGAACGGAATGGGCGGACTTGCTCCTGGCCGGGCATACCCACGGCGGGCAGTTGCGATTGCCCGGTCTGGGCAGCGCCTGGGCCCCGGTCTGGCGGCTGCGGCATCGCTCCGGCGGTCTGCTGCGCCTGGGGGAAACGCTGATGTTTGTCAACCGCGGAGTTAGTTCGGGTTTCCCGGCACGAATCAACTGCCGTCCGGAAGTCGCTCTTCTGGAACTCGCGCCGGGCAGCGCGGAGAAGATCACCGAGACGCGCCGGACGCTGCATCCGGCCCTGGCCGAGGGGTGTGCTCTGTGAGTCTGGTCAACCTGCTTCAGCGTCTGTTGGGAAGAAAGCCGCCCCGACCAAGTATCTCGCGCGAGGACGCCCTCCGCGTCTGCCCTATGCACAACCCCAACCTGGAATGGGAACTGGACGAGGAGGGCATTATGACGGCGACCCTGCGGCGCCCACGCGATCTGCGCAATCGCCTGATGGGAAGCTTTCTGATGCTGCCGGAGTCGCGTACCCTCAAACTGGACGAGGTGGGGACCTTTGTTTGGAATCTATGCGACGGCAAGCGCACGGTGGCCGACCTGGTCACCGCCATGTCCGAGCACTATAAGCTCAGCCGGCGGGAGGTGGAGGTATCTCTCACCGAGTTCCTGCGTATGCTGGCGAAACGTGGAATGATTGTAGTGGCGGTGCCGGAGGACCTGGTGGCGCAACTGGACCCGGAGACGATCAAGGCGCTGGGAATAGCCGGAACCAGGGATCGCGATAGTCGGTAGTCAGTGAACGCCAATCGCCCCACCAGGCAAGGGTGCCATGTCTACGGCTCCAATAGCGACTATCCTTTAGCGTTCAGCAGTTTCATCAGGCGGGCTTTGCGGCGAGCCGCGGCGCGGGGGTGCAGGACGTGGGTCTTGGCGGCCTTGTCCAGCGCCTTGTAGGCGGCGGCTACTTCCGGGGCCTCGGGTTGACCGAGATCCCGCGCGGCGCGCACGGCTGACTTGTAGGCGCGCTTGACGCCCAGGTTGCGCTGGTGACGAGCTCGCGCCTGGCGCAGATCTTTCTTCCGGGACTTGATTTGCGGCATGTCAGTGATACCCCTCGGGAGGACTACAAGGTCCGTTAGGATTAAAGCGCCGCCGTCCACCGGGACGGCGGCTGCTGGCCTTCGCGCAGAGGATTATAACACAGGCGCGAGAGGCAAGCAAGCGGGTGCGGGAAGGTTCGTTCGCAGGAGGAGCCGGATGGGCGGCGTCCGCGCCGGGAATCCGGCCCGCGGCCGCCCCCCGACGGGCCGGATTCGCTGCGCTCATCCGGCCCCTCCGGGGACAACCAAATGGGCCCCGCGACTCGCTCCTGGTCAGTCCTCTTCTTTCTCTCCGAACAGCGACGTCTCGTATTCCGCGTTGTACTCGACGTAGCCCGGCGTCAGATCGCAGGTCCAGACCGTCGCCTCCTGCGTGCCCAGCCCCAGGTCTACCTCGATCAGGATCTCCTGCTCCTGCATCCGGCGGCGACCTTCGGCGAGGTCAAAGCCGCGATTACGACCCTTCTCCCAAGGGGTAAGCCCGGCCATGGTCAACGTAACCCGCCGCGGGTCCACCCACTGTCCGGCGCAGCCCACCGCCGCAGCCAGACGACCCCAGTTGTAGTCTTCCCCGAAGATGGCCGCCTGCATCAGACGATAGTTCGCCACCGTCCGCGCAGTGTGCCGGGCCTGAGCGACCGAGTCCGCGCCGGTAACACGGATGGTGACGAACTTGGTGCAGCGCTCGCCGTCGCGGGCGATGAGTTTGGCTAGTTCTCTGGTCACGTGTTCCAAGGCGGATCGGAAAAGCGCGTACTCAGGACTATCTGCGGCCGTGACCGCGACGCCGGAGGCGCCGTTGGCCAGCAGGATGACCGTGTCATTGGTGCTCATGTCCCCGTCCACTGAGAGGCAGTTGAAGGACTGGTCCACCGCCTCGCGCAGGGCCGGGCGGAGCAGCTCCGCGGGGAGCGCCAGGTCGGTGGTCAGGAAGCAGAGCATGGTCGCCATGTGGGGGCAGATCATGCCCGCGCCTTTGCAGATACCGCCCACCCGCACCGGGTGGCCCTCGACCTCAAGCTCCACCGCCAGGTGCTTGGGGAAGGTATCGGTGGTCATGATGCCGAGGGCGGCTTCTTCGCCGCCGTCAGGACGGAGGGCCTGCACCAGGCGGGGCAGGCCGGCAGCAATCTTGTCCAGCGGCGGCAAGTCCCCGATGTGCCCGGTGGAACAGACCAGGACCTCGCTGGCCGGGATGCCCAAAGCCTCGCCCGCCAGTTCCGCCATCCGGCGCGCCGCGGCCAGGCCGCGCGCGTTGGTGGCGGCGTTGGCCACGCCGCTGTTGGTGACCACCGCCCGAGCCCAGCCGTCCGCGGCATGCTCCTCGGTTACGTAGGTCGGGGCGGCGCGGAAGCGGTTGGTGGTCACGGTGACCGCGGCGGTCGCCGGCAGATCGGAGACCACCAGCACCAGGTCCAGCTGGTGGGGCTTGATGCCGCAGTTGATCGCCGCGGCGCGGAAACCCCGCGGAGCGGTCACGGCGCCGGAAATCTCGCGAAAAATCGTCTCACTCATCAGGAAAGTCCTCCAGGAGTCAAGGGCTCGCGGATGCAGCCTTCCCCTCTCGCGCAGGGGAAAGGGAGTGGGGGTGGAGCGCGGCTACGGCCACAGCGCCGGCCGCTCCAGCGCGGTAGTCTCTGGCCAGCCCATCATCAGGTTCAGGCACTGCACTGCGGCCCCGCTGAGGCCTTTGATCAGGTTGTCAATGACGCTGGTCACGATCAGCAGGCCGGCGGGCTCGTCAATCGCCAGGCCGATGTGGCAGCGGTTGGAGCCGCTCACCTGCTTGGTGGCGGGCTGCTTGCCCCAGGGCAGGACAGTGACGAAGGGCTCGGCTCTGTAGAAGGCGCGGTAGGCCTTCTCAACTTCGGCGCGCCCGACGCCCGGCTGCAGGCGGCCGTAGGCGGTGGTCAGTATCCCGCGGGTCATGGGCATCAGGTGCGGTGTGAAGGTGACGCCGACCGGGCCGCCCAGTGTGCCCAGTTCCTGCTCGATCTCCGGGTGGTGGCGGTGTTTGGCTACGTTGTAGGCCTGCACCGACTCGTTAATCTCGGCGAAGTGGGTCATCAGCGTCAGCTTGGTGCGCCCGGCTCCGCTGACGCCGGACTTGCTGTCAACGATGATTCCCTGCCGCTCGATCAGGCCGGCCTTGACCGCCGGGGCCAGGGCCAAGATGGCGGAGGTCGGATAGCAGCCAGGCACGGCGACCAGACGGGACCGCTTGATCTCCCGGCGGTGCAACTCGGGCAGGCCGTAGACCGCCTTCTCGAGCAGGTGGGGAGCGGGATGCTCCTCGTAGTGCCGCGCGTAGACGGCGGGGTCCTTCAGACGGAAGTCGGCGGAGAAGTCAATGACTTTGGCCCCGGCGCGCAGAGCTTCGCCCACCAGCGGCGCGCCCACGGCATGGGGCAAAGCAGAGAAGAGCAGGTCGGCCTCGGCCAGGGCCGGTTCGATGGCGCTGGGGCCGATGACGGCGTCCAGGTCGCCCAGGAGGTGGGGGTACAGATCGGTCAGGCGCTCGTCCACGTTACTGTGCCCGCCGAGGTAGGTGATCTGCACCTCGGGGTGGGCCAGCAGCAGACGGATTAACTCGACCCCGCCGTAGCCCGCCGCGCCGAAGATGGCTACTTTCAGCATGATTCGTCACCCGGTCCTGGCGCTTCCAGAGTGGCCGCAGGATAGCACAGGCCCGGAGAGGGGTCAAGGCGGAGCGGGGAGGGGCCGGGCCGGTCTCGGAGAGGCCGAATGCGAGGGCGTCTTCGCCCGAAGCATCCGGCCCGCGGGACTGGGGGGCTTGCATGCGCTTCTCTCACGCGCAACTCGAGGCGGCCCCTACCTAACTGCCCTCACGGAAGCACGGTCTCCCGAATCAGCGTGGCGATGGCCTCCTCCGTCAGCTCCAGGTTCGGCTGCAGGACTTCACCGACTCCGTACGCGCAGATCTGGGTCAGCAGGTAGCGGGCCTCCAGGCGGGACTGGTCCAGGCCGAGGGCGCAGATGATAAGACTGCCCTGCCCCCAGCGTCCCTCCAGCAGGTAGCCCAGGGGTCGCCCAACCGGGTACGAGTGGATGACGCGGATTACCGGATCGCTGCCCGTCAGCTTCAGCGGCTCCAGGTCCAGCGGGGGACAACCGTCAATCAGCCGGAAAAACTGCAAGTTGGCGAAGTTGTCGTGGGGGAAGTCACCCAGCATGGGGTGGGGTAGGATGATCGTCCCGTCCTGGCCGTCCTCGTAGGTCGGGTAGTTGGCGGGCGGAGTGAAGAAGTACTGATTAGGCATGCCCAGCTTCGGCTGGAAGGGCCGCACCAGTCCCTCGCTCGCCACCAGCAGCACCCGGCCTCCGGTCGCGATAAACCGGGTCAGCGCCTCGTCCAGCCGTTCCACCAGGAGCAGTCGGAAACGATCTGCATCGAGATCCGAGGCAGAGACGAGAGGCAGCCCTCCCGCAGAGCGCAGCCAGGTGTACTGTGGCTGTCCGTACACGGCCATTCCGGCGGGCAACGGCGGCGCCTCCGGCAGGAGCCACAGGTCCCAGGCATTGGTGATCTCCCGGTCGCCCTCGCGCAGGACCGCTTCCAGACGCGCCACCCGGGGCCGATCCAAGGCCGGGATGACCGCCTCCATCTCTCCTGCTGGACAGGTGCAGTAGGGCGCGTGCGGGTAGACAACCTGCCCCGAAGTCAGTACTTCTCCGTCCGCTGTCACCTGCCACTGCAACTCCGGTCCGGTCAGCGGCGGGTGGGAGAAGTCGGAAACAAAGAAGCGGCAGCGCAGGGCCTCCCCGGCTCCCAGTACGCGGTCGTCGAAGCCTAGGCTGCACAGAATCACGGTGTCGCCGTTGGTCTGCCGCCAGGTCTCGGCGTCGGCGTACTTGCGCTCGTAAAACTCGTCCACGATGCCCTGCGGGGAGGGGTTGAAGTCGGTGAAACTGAAGTGGCTGATCCCGGCCAGGCGAGGATTGTCCCGACGGCAGGCCTCCATCTTCGCTTTGGCCTCGAGGAACTGGAGCCGCTGGCTGTTAGCCGCGCCCTGCGGTAGGATATGGCTGATTCCGTGCCGTGCGGCTGCCTGCAGTGCGATCTCTGCTGCGTAAGGCCGAACCGCCCCGCTGTACTTGCCCATAATCCGCACGTCCGGCAGTGAACTCCACCAGCGGAACTCATGCTGGATGACGGGCTTGTCGCACTCGGCGTCTACACCGGCCTCGGCGTTGACGAAGTCGCCGGGCAGGTCCTTCCGGTGGTTCCCGTCAGTCCAGATGACGAAGGCGGTGGGCTTAATCGCCTTGGTGCGATGGTAGCAGTCCCAGGCCGTGCGCGGGAAGGGCATGGTGGACGGCCACTCGTTGCTCATGCAGTAGAGGTTGGCCGAGGGATGGTTGACGTCGCGCTCCACCACTAGGTCCCACTGGCGCTGAAGGACCTCCCGGTTGTCAGGAGTCGGCTGCGGCCAGGGGTAGATGTGCCACTCGCTGTGTCCGCCCCAGGCGCCGAGAACGCCTAGCTCGCTTTGCACCAGCAGGCCGACCTCGTCGGCAGCGTCCAGGTACTCCGGGCTGGGCGCGTAGGACTGGCAGCGCACGTGGTTGTAGCCGTAGTCGCGCAGGACCTGGAGCTTGCGCCGCCAACGCTCGCGGTCGGCATCGGGCGAGCCGGTCTCCGGGTGGGCCAGGAAGTCTCCGCTCCCGCGCAGGTAGTAGGGCTCCCCGTTGATGAGGAAGTGCTTGCCTTCCGTCGTCAGGGTGAGGAAGCCGATCCGATCGGCGCGAGCGTCCAACACGATGTCGTCTGCGCAGAGCGCGGCCTCCACGCGGTAGAGATTCGGCGCATCGGGTGACCAGAGGCAGGGCGAGGGCACAGACACCTCCGCGACTAGCTGGGGCTCGAACGCCGGAACCTCTGCGGTGATCGCCGGAGCAGACCCCTCCAGGTCTTGGAGCACTAGCCGCAGCACCAGGGCGGGCGGGGTGGCGGGCTGTTCTGCCGAGAGACCGGCAATCCGGGCGCGGACCACGAGTCTCTCCTGCTCCGCCTGCGGCCAGAGCCAGAGCCGCTCCAGACAGGCCGGGCCGGTGGCGGTCAGTTCCACACCACGGTACAGTCCCGACCAGTGCCCCTGCCAGTTGTAGGAGAAGCCTAGATGGCGGTTCTGCTCATGGATGCGCACTACCAGGTCGTTCTGAGTGCCCGGACGTGCCCGGCCGGTGACCTCCAGGGCAAAGGGCACGTAAGGCAGATCATTTTCGCCCAGGAGATGCCCGTTGAGCCAGACCTGGGCGCTGGGATGGGCTCCGCCGAAGTTGAGCCAGAGCCGGGCGCCCTCCCACTGGGGCGGGACCTGGAGCGGGGCGGCGTACCAGCCGGTGCCGGTGTAGGTGGCCCGGTAGGTGCGGGCGCGGAGACGGAAGTCCTGCACCATTTCCTCAGCGTCGTCGCCGAAGCCCTGGCCCTGCCAGCAGCCTGGGACCAGGACCTCGTCGGTGAGGATCTCCGGATGAGCAAACCAGCGCTCACTTCTCCCCCGGTCTTCCGGGTCCAGGCGGAAGCGCCAGGCACCGTCCAGGCTGAGGCGTCGCTCCTCGGGTGCGAGGACGACGGGGTTCACCCGGGCGGGCGCAAGGTGGACGACGCTCATGGATATCACCTGTTTTCGTGCGAGCGTAGGCAGGCAGGTTGCGTGAGGTCGCTAGAGTTCGCTGGTCCGTGCCTGGTACCTGCCTGAGAGTGACCAGACTCGTCGGGGCCGAATGTCTCTTGACCACGCCTCGGCCGGGTGCTAACATGCCCTACTAGTTGAACGACGCGTCGGGAGTCACTTGCGCCCGCCATAGGTCGCCGGGGAGGCGGGTGAGACCGTCAGGGAAAGGCACAGGCCACGCGGCCTGTGCTGTTGAGCATGGATTACCGTACCACCCTCAATCTGCTGCAGACCGACTTCCCCATGCGGGCCAACCTGCCGGAGCGCGAGCCGGAGTTCGTGCGCTGGTGGCGGGACCACGACGTCTATGGGCGGGTGCGACAAGCCCGCGTCGCAGCGCCCCGCTGGGTGCTGCACGACGGCCCTCCCTACGCCAACGGCAATATCCACCTGGGTCAGGCGCTCAACAAGATCCTCAAGGACATCGCCATCAAGTACAAGACCCTGCGCGGGCACGACTGCCCTTACGTTCCCGGCTGGGATACCCAGGGCCTCCCCACAGAGCTGGCGGTGCAGCGCGAGTACGGCCTGAACCGGCACGAGGTGGACGTACTGACCTGGCGCGCCAAGTGTCGGGAACTGGCGCTGAAGTACGTGGACGTTCAGCGGGAGCAATTCCAGCGACTGGGGGTACGCGGCGACTGGGAGCACCCCTACCTTACTTTGAGCCCGGAGTACCAGGCCCGGCAGGTAGAGGCTTTCGGCAAGATAGCCTCCCGAGGACTGGTCTACCGGGCGCTGCGCCCCGTCTACTGGTGCTACCGCTGCGAGACCGCGCTGGCCGAGGACGAGGTGGAGTACCAGACCAAATGCTCCGACTCCATCTACGTGGCGTTCGACCTCACCAACGCGCACGAGTTCTTCAGCAGCCTGCCGGAGGGAGCCCAGGCGCGAGTCATCATCTGGACGACGACTCCCTGGACGATTCCAGGGAATACCGGAATCTCGCTCAATGGCGGAGCGACGTACGTGCTGGCGCGGTGTGGAGAAAACTCACCCCCTGCCCCCTCTGCCGCAGGGAGAGGCGGTTCTGGGCAGGAGAGTGGAAGTCAGGCGTACTATCTCGTTGCCGAGGACCTGCTTTCCGCCACCGCCAAGGCTGCCGGCCTCGGGAACTGTGAGATCGTCGAGCGCAAGCGGGGAATGGACCTGGTCGGGCTGGTGGCCACGCATCCGCTCTATGACCGGCCCTCGCCGATCGCTCTGGGCGAGCATGTGGTCCTGGACCAGGGCACCGGGGCAGTCCATACGGCCCCCGGTCACGGCCTGGAAGACTACGAGGTAGCCCGCGAGTACGGCCTGCAGATCATCAGTCCGCTGGACGACTACGGCCGCTTCACGGCGCAAGCCGGGCCGGAACTGGAAGGGCAGGTCTGCGACCAGGCCAACGAGCAGGTGCTGGCGCTGCTCCGGGAGGCCGGCGCCCTGCTCGGCGTCGGCCAAATCGAGCACGAGTACCCCCACTGCTGGCGCTGCCACGAGCCGGTCATCTACCGGGCCACCAAGCAGTGGTTCATGGACATCGAGAAGCTGCGCAGTGCGGCCTTGACGGAGATCGCGCAAGCCGAGTGGATGCCTGCCTGGGGGCAGGCACGCATCGCGGGTATGGTGGAGTCGCGCCCGGACTGGTGCATCTCCCGCCAGCGCACCTGGGGCGTGCCTATCCCCGCTTTCCACTGCACCGCCTGTGACCAGACCCTGGTCTCGGAGGAGATCGCCAATCACGTCCGCGACCTGATTGCCGCTCACCCGCGCGGGGCCGACGTGTGGTTCGAGCGCAGCGCAGAGGAATTGCTGCCGGCCGGTACGGTCTGCCCCGACTGTGGCGGCTCGGTCTTCACCAAAGAAGGCGACATCATGTCGGTGTGGTTCGACTCCGGGGTAAGCCACTATGCGGTACTGCGCACCCATCCTGAGTTGCGCTACCCGGCGGACTGCTACCTGGAGGGCGACGACCAGTACCAGTGCTGGTTCCAGACCTCGCTCTGGTGTGCCGTGGCCCTGGGCGATCCGGCACCCTTCCGACTGGTGGTAGGGCATGCCTTCTTCGTGGACGAGACCGGTACCAAGATGTCCAAGTCCAAGGGGAATATCATCGCGCCACAGGAGATCGTGGACAAGTACGGCGCGGACGTGCTGCGGTTATGGTTCACCTATGCTGACTTCCGCCGCAAGATGTACTGCTCGGAAGCCATCTTTGAGCAGGTGGCCGACGCTTACCGGCGTATCCGCAATACGATTCGTTTCCTGCTCACCAACCTGCAGGACTTCAACCCGGCCACCGATGCCGTGCCGGTGGAGCAGATGCGGGAGATTGACCGCTGGGCGCTGGGGCAAACCTCGGCCCTGGTGGAGCGGGTCACACGGGGTTTCGACGACTGGGACCTACATCTGTTCTACCACTATCTGCACGCTTTCTGCGCCCGTGAACTGAGCGCGGTCTATCTGGACGTGCTCAAGGACACCCTGTATACTGACCTGCCCGATTCGCCGGCCCGGCGTTCGGCGCAGACGGCGTTGTGGCATGTCCTGCAGGCGCTGGTGGTGATGTGCGCGCCGGTATTGACTTTCACGGCTGAGGAAGCTTGGCAGCAATGTCGGAAGCTGGACGAAAGTCTGCCACTGAGCGTGCAGATGGCCCAGTGGCCGGAGCCGGAGGCTTCCGTCGCCGAGGCCGCGCTGATGACCCGGTGGGACCGGCTGATGGAGATCCGGGACCAGGTCATGGTCGCCCTGGAGGAGGCCAAGCAGTCCGGGGCGGTCAGGAAGCCGTTGGAGGCCAGGGTTACAGTGCGCGCCGTTGGGGAAGACCTGGAGTTGCTGCGTCGGTATGCCGACGAGCTGCCCGGCCTTTTCATCGTCTCGGTGGTGCGGGTGGAGGAGGGCGAGAGTGGGCTGAGCGTCGAGGCCGCTGCGGGCGAGGGTGACAAATGCCAGCGTTGCTGGATGGTGCTGCCGGAGGTAGGGAGCGACCAGGAGTACCCTGACCTGTGTGCGCGCTGTGCTGGACGGGTGCGCCAGCTAGTTGGGGGGTAGGTGCATCGCCTCGGGGAACCCGGCGGCCTGGCCGTGGTTCTTGAAGGTGTAGGGCTACGCGAAGTAGAACCGAGGTGAACAGGCAGGTCCGCGGACCTGTCTTTATGAGTGGACAGGTCTGTAGAGGCCTGTCTCCCGTAGTTTATGCATAGACTGCCTCAGTCGGGAGGATAGCGCAAGTGCCGCCAAAGAAGGCCCTGGATACAGAAAAGTACCGCAAGAAGCTGCTGGAGATGCGGGCGGACCTGGAAAGAGAGATCCGCCGCACCGAGAGCCAGAACGACCAGCGCGAGGGATTCCACGTCAACGTCGCCGACGAAGACTTCGACGAGCAGGGCGGGGACGCCGCTTCAGAAACGGTGGAGCGGAGCCGTGTGCTGGCCATCGTCGGCAATCTCCGGGACATGCTGGACTCGGTCAACGAGGCGCTGAACAAGATAGAGAACGGCACCTACGGCAAGTGCGACGTGTGCGGCAAGGTGATCCCCAAGAAGCGCCTCGATGCGCTTCCCCATGCGACTATGTGCACCGACTGCCGCTCGCGTGTGCTGGGCCGATGAGCAAGCGGGTTGCCGAGCAGGACCAGCGGAGCGGGGCGGGCTCCCCAGCCTGCGCCACGGGCGGCTGCCCTCTCTGCGGGCCGGCGGTGGCGCAATTCCTCCTGCCGGCGCTGGCTCTGGCGCTGCTGGACCAGTTCACCAAGTGGTTGGTGGTGACCCACATGGCGCCGCAAGCGTCCTTCCCGGTGCTGGGCTCGCTGATGAGCCTGACCCGCACCGCCAACAGCGGCGCCTTTTTCAGCCTCTTCGCTTCGGCCGCTGGCGCGCTCACCGTCATTGGCGCCGTCCTGGCAGTGGTGGTGTTGCTCTGGGGCCTCCACGCGGCCCGCTCGCAGCCGCAGATGCTGGCCCCTCTGGCGCTCATCCTCGGAGGCGCCCTCGGCAACTTGATAGATCGCGCCACCCGCGGCCAGGTGGTGGACTTCCTGGACTTCCACTTCTGGCCGGTATTTAACGTCGCTGACATCGCCCTGACTCTGGGAGTCTTCCTGGCCGCCTGGCGACTGCTCAGGGCCGGCTCTTGTCCCGAGCGCGAAAGCCGAGGCCAGGACGCGTAGCCAGGCGGATTCCCCGACGAGCATGCGCCCGATCCTCTTCCAACTGGGTCCCTGGCCGGCGGCTGTCCTGCCGTTGCTAGCGGTCGGGCTAGCGGGACTGTTGTGTCTCTGGACCTGGGCGGACGCCCGCCAGCGGGGGGAGCCCGCCCGGCGCGGGGACTACCTGCTGGGCGTGATCGGCGCTGCTCTGGGCGCGGCGGTGCTGTATTTGCTGGTCAACCGCTTCGGTCCGGTGCCCATTCGTGCCTACGGCTTCATGCTGCTGGTTGGACTGGTGGCCGGGCTGACCTGGATGGTCTACGGCGGCCGGCGCTACGGCATCGAGCCGAACGTGCTGGTGGATGTGGGGCTGGCCTCGCTGATCGGCGGCATCCTGGGGGCAAGGCTGCTCTACGTGGCCTTGGACTGGAACCAGTTCGCCGCGACGCCGGGCACCGTCTTTCGCGTCTGGGAGGGGGGGTTGTCCTTCCACGGCGGGCTGATCGGGGGCATTCTCGCCGTCTATCTGCTCTGCCGCTGGCGAGGCATTCGCTTCGGGTCGCTAATGGACGCCGGGGCACCCGCTCTGTCGCTGGCCTATGCCTTTGCGCGCATTGGCTGTTTTCTCAACGGCTGCTGCTTCGGAGGGCATTGCGAGAGCTTCTGGGGGGTGCGCTTCGCCCCCGGTAGCGAGGCGGCGGCCTGGAGTCTGGGCCTGCCTCCCGGCCAGGTGGCGACGACCTGGGGAGCGCCGCTCTATCCCGCTCAGCTGCTGGACTGCGCCCTGGCGGTGACCGTCTTCTTCCTGCTCCTTGCCCTGCGCCCGGTGTTTCGGCGGCCGGGGCACCTGTTCATCGCTTTCCTGGGGCTGTACAGCCTGCAACGGTTTGTGGTGGAGTTCTGGCGGCATGGAGCCAGCGGGCGACCCTTCCCCGGCCTGCCGGCCCTGACCTGGGCGCAGGTAGCCAGCATCGCCATGGCGGCGGCGGTGACTACCTACCTCGCGGTAACCTGGCCGCGCCAGGACCAGCCGGCTGCCGAGAAGGAGAGCCGCCCTTCCCGACTGTCCTCCCCGAAGAAGAAGAGAGGCAGGGGCAAGTGACGGACCTGGGATTGCTCAGAAGCAAGCGCATCGGAGTGCTCTGCGGCGGGCAGAGCAGTGAGCGAGAGGTCTCCTTCCGCAGTGGTCGTGGGGTGCTGGCGGCCCTGCGGCGGCAAGGCTTTGACGCCGTGGAGGTGGATCCCAGCCCGGAGCTGCCCGCCCAACTGCGGGCCGCCGGGGTGGAGATCGCCTACATCGCCCTGCACGGGGCGCCTGGGGAGGACGGCACCATTCAGGCCGTACTGGAGTATGCCGGCATTCCCTACACCGGCAGCGGGGTCCTGGGCTGCGCCCTGACCATGCACAAGGTGCAGACCAAGCGGGTGCTGGTCGCCGAGGGTCTGCCCACGCCCGGCTGGACGGTGGTGAGTCGGGAAGACCGCCCGGAGTTGGTGGTGGAGGCGGTCTGTCGCAAGCTGGGGCTGCCGCTGGTCGTCAAGCCGATCTCGGAGGGTTCCAGTTTCGGCGTCTCCATTCCCAAGACCGTCGACGAACTGGCCCGCGACCTGCGTGCGCTGCTAGACACCTACGGCGAGGCGCTGGTGGAGCAGTTTATCGCCGGCACCGAACTCACCGTCGGCGTGATCGGAGTAGGGGAGAGACTACAGGCCCTGCCGGTACTGGAATTGGTCCCGCACAAGGAGTTCTACGACTACGAGGCCAAGTACACCAAGGGCCTGACGGACCTGATCGTTCCCGCCCGCATCAGCGAGGAAGCGACGGCCCAGGCTCAGCGCTTGGCCCTGGCCGCCCACCGGGCGCTGGACTGCCGGGGAGTCAGTCGCGTGGACATGCACCTGGACGCCGCGGGCTGCCTGTGGATCACCGAGGTCAACAGCAGTCCGGGCATGACCGAGACCAGCGACCTGCCGGCCGCGGCCGAGGCCCTCGGGATGTCTTACGACGACTTGGTCCTAGAGATCCTGTGCAGCGCGTCGGCTCGGCTCTAGCTGCGGTACTCCCGATCCCGTGCGCTATCCTCCCAACCTTCCTCCCACGCCTCCTACGTCCCAGGACCCCTTGATCGGCTGGCCGGGGCCGCCGGTCGTGTTCTGGGTCGGGTAGGTCCATTCAACCTTGCTGTAGGAGAACGCAATCTGCTCCTCACAGGCGCCAGCCGAGTCTTGACCGTTGACATTGCAGTTGGCGACGGAGACGTTGGTAAGCTTTATCTCCAGAGCCACGCGGTGCTGCGCTCCGGAGGCGGCCAGGACATAGAACGTGGCGCTGGGGAAGAGCTTTCCGGAGCCGCAGGCTGTCCACAGGGGGACCGAGGCCACGTCGCAACGTTTGGAGACCACCAGCGGCTGGGGAACCGCCCGACCCGCGCCCCGCGGGCCGGCCGTCTGCGCGGTGGCTCCCCAGCTCCAGGACATAACCTCGATCTGCTGCTCATATCCTTTGAGCGTCGAAGAGCCCTGGACGGCCGGCAGGGACAGCATGTATACGGCACCCGGCCCGGCCGCCGCCTGAGCCGAGGCCACGTCCAACCCCGGTCTGCCTACGTATCCCACTACCGCTGCGAGCAACGCCGCTACTACGGCGACCACCACTACCCATCTTCCGCTCTGCATGTGCATCACCGCCACCTCCCGTCAGTTGTGCATCGGCCCGTCCGTGGACGAACCTGGGGGCGGTCCGTGCGCTGCCGGCCTGAGACCGGGAAGGACCTACCCTACGCTGCCGCGAACTACCTCAGAAAGCGGCTCAGTGGTCCGCACCTGCCCCGCAGTCCGGAGGTTACTGTCGTGTCCTCACGCGATTCTCTATCCGAGCACGCGACTTCCGTCGCCTTGATTGACACCCATCAGCATGTCCGGCTTGATCCCGTGGACGCGGGGGGACCGGGCCTCTGGGCGCTGCTGGCCGGCCCCTATGTCTACGCCAGTTTCCACCTCGCCGGCGCGCCGCTGGACGCCTTTTCTCGCCGCCCGGATACCGCCGAAGAGGAATGGGAGATCTTCGCCCCCTACCTTCCGGCGGTGGAGACCACCTGCTACTTCCGTCACACCTGGGAGGGACTCTGCGCGGCGCTAGGCCTTACGACGCCGGAGCTGACGGCAGAGTTCTACGCGGAGGCGGACAGTCTGCTGCGCACGGCCCAGGCTCAGCCCGGCTGGGGCAAGCGCCTGCTGCAGGAAACCGCCCGCATTGAGCGGGGCCTGCTGGACAGCTTCTGGGAGCCGACTTACCTGGACCCGAACACCGACCTGTTTGACCCGGTGCTGCGGGTCAACGGTTTTGTCATGTGTCCCTGGGAGGGCAGCGCCGACCACAACGATAACTCCTACTGGCGTTACCTGGATCTGTTGAAGGTGGAGGTTACCGACTTCCGCAGCTTCCTGGGTCTGTTTGACGCCATGCTGGACCGGCACTGCCGGGCCGGGGCGAAGGCGATCAAGCTGGCTCTGGCCTACGATCGGCGGATCGAGTTCGTGCCGGTGGACCACGCGACCGCCGAGCAGATCTGGCTGGCCGGGCCGCGCGCCGCTACTCCCGACCAGGTCACGGCGCTGCAGGACTACCTGTGCTACTACGCGGTGGGCGAGGCTACCCGGCGCGGCCTCCCGGTGCAGATCCACACGGGCATCCTGGAGGGTCTGCGCAACTACCAGCCGGCGCATGTGTCCCCGACGCTGCTGGTGCCGCTCATCACGGCCTTCCCGGAGGCCCGGTTTGACCTGTTCCACGCCGGATTCCCCTATGCCCGCGAACTTGCGGTGATGGCGCTCGAGTTCCCCCAGGTGTGGGCCGACATCTGCTGGGTGCCGCTGGTCAGCGAAGCGGTGGCGGTGCAGATTATGGAGGAATGGATCGAGATGCTCCCCGGCAACAAGCTCCTATGGGGGAGCGACTGCATCAGCCCGGTGACCACCTTGGGCGCAGCGATCTTCGGGAGGCGAGTGGTCGCGGAGGCGGTGGCCCGCCGGGCGCAGGCCGGCGTCTGGAGCGACCAGCAAGCGAAGCGGCTGGTGGAAAGAATACTGCGGGAGAATGCGCGGGAGCTTTACTACTAGCCCAACTCGCGGACATTGTCGTTGTCTTGCGTTCCGAGGCACGACATCTGCGAAGGAGGAAGCGAGTATGCTTCGACTCGGGTTGTGCTTGTTGGTGGCAATGATGGTCTTGTGGCTGGTCGGCTGCGCGGCCGGGCCGAACTCCCTGGCGAAGACCCCTGATGACAGCGGACGAATCGCCGGGTTCTGGCTGGGGCTATGGCATGGGCTGATCTCCCCGATCACTTTCATCATCTCACTGTTCAGCAGCAAGGTTGGCTTCTACGAGGTCCACAACAATGGCGGGTGGTACAATCTGGGGTTCTTGTTGGGGGCCTGCGTAGTGCTCGGCTCCTCTGGCGGAGGCGCTCGTGCATGTCGGCGCCGCAGCGTCGAGACCGACGCTTAGGCGGCGACACCGGAAACGGACCATGCCTGATTACGACCTGATCATCGTCGGCGCCGGACCCGCCGGGATCTTTGCTGCGCTGGAGGCCACGCGGAGGCCGGGCCTGCGGGTAGCCCTGGTGGACCGGGGCCAGGACCTGCCTGAGCGGGTCGCTGCGCGGGAGACGCGCTGGGAGGGGGGAACCAGACGCAGAGCCATGCTGGAGGGTTTCGGCGGAGCCGGGGCCTTCTGCGACGGCAAGCTGACTCTCAGCCCCGAGGTAGGGGGGCACCTGCCCGAGGTGGTCGGCGCGACCGAGGCCGAGAGCCTGATGGCCGAGGCCGACCGGCTGTGGCTGGAGTTCGGCTCGCCGGAGGAGGTGTATGGGCAGCCCACCGCCATGGCCGAGGAACTCACCCGGCGGGCGACCCGGGCGGGAATGCGCCTGGTGCCGGTGCCGCTGCGCCATATCGGCTCGGACCGCACCCCGCTCGTCCTGGGGGCCATGCGCGATCACCTGGCCTCGCGGCTGGACCTGCTCACCGCGACCGAGGTGGAACGCGTGGAGGTGGCGGAGGGCCGGGTCACCGGTGTGGTCACCAGCCAGGGCGCCCTGCGTGCCCCGGCGGTAGTCCTCGCCCCCGGTCGCAGCGGAGCGGAATGGCTCTGGCATGAGGCGCAACGCCTCGGCCTGGAGACCGAGCCGGGGCCGGTAGACCTCGGCGTGCGCGTCGAGGTTCCCGCCGCATTCACCTCGGAAGTCACCGACGCCCTGTTTGAGTTCAAGCTGCTCTACTGGTCGCGGCAGTTTGACAACCTGGTCCGCACCTTCTGCGTCTGCCCGTACGGCGAGGTGGTGACCGTCGAGCAGGGCGGGGTCATCAGCGTCAACGGTCATTCCACCTCCGGCCGGCTCAGCGATAACACCAACTTCGCGGTACTGGTGACCAGCCGCTTTACCCACCCCTTCGACGATCCCATCGCCTACGGCAACTACATCGCCCGCCTGGCCAACCTGCTGGGCGAGGGAGTGCTGGTGCAGCGTCTGGGGGACCTGCGCTCCGGACACCGCAGCACCCCCTCGCGCATCCGCAGCAGCAATGTCGTCCCCACTCTGACCGAAGCCACGCCCGGCGACCTGAGCTACGTGCTGCCTTACCGGCACCTGGGGACGATCATGGAGATGATGGACGTGCTGGACCAGTTCATGCCGGGCGTCGGCGACGCGCACACGCTGCTGTACGGGGTCGAGGTCAAACTGTACTCCTCGCGTTTGAAGGTGACTGATAATCTCGAGACGCAGGTGCACGGTTTGTATGCCTGCGGCGACGGGGCCGGCCTGACCCGAGGGTTGATGCAGGCCTCCGCCTCCGGCCTGGCGGCGGGAAAGAAGTGTCAGACACTATTCCCCGCTGCGGGACACAGTGTCTGACACCTGTTTCGGAGGTTAAACATGACTCGCTTTGCCCTATGTCTGGCTCTGGTGGTAGCGGCGCTGGCGCTGTGCGTCTCGGCTCCTGCCGCTCCGGCCCCGGCCGTCCTCTTTGTCGGTTTCGGCCCCGAATGGGCGGAGAAGCCCGATGAGATCCACCTAAAGCACCTGCGCGAGGCGGGCTTCCAGGTAGATGCCACCGTCGGGGCCAAGCTCACCTGGGACCGGCTCAAGGCCTTCAATGTTCTGGTCTTGTACGACCTCCCGGCCCCTGAGGCCGGGGGAACGGCCTTCGCCGGGGCCCACCGGGACCTGCCCGACCTGATCAACCGCTTCGTGCAGGCCGGCGGCGGCTTCTTCAACGCCGGGATCTGCGCGTCGCACGGGCAGAATCGCGTGGACAACGAGTTGCTCTCCCGCTGGGGCCTGGAGGTCCCCTACGAGCGCCTCTACGAGACCGACCCAGCCAAGATCTACGCCATGCCCAGCATGTTTCGCCACCGCTTTTTCCTGACCACGGAGATCGCCCCCAATCACCCCGCCACCGCCGGCGTCAAGGCGCTGTGGACCTACGCGGCTCACGATGGGGCTACGCTGGGAGAGTATCCGCATCCCCTGAAGCCTGGACCGGACTGGCAAGTGCTGGTCTGGGGCTCGGCGACCTGTCGCTCCATCCGCATGCCCAACTTCGGCGAGTTGACCGACGAGACAAGAGAGCCGGCCCTCACCTATGCCGAGAAACCGCCGCTGCTGGCGGTGCGAACGTTCGGTGCCGGGCGGATGGCCGCGACGGTGATCAATCAGTCTCACCTGATCAACAACGGCTGGCACTTCGCCTATGACGGCGTCGCCCTCGCCAAAGGCAACGGCGAGACCCCCAGCGACTGGGAGAGGCTATACTTCAACCTCTATCGCTGGCTGGCAGAGCCCTCGCTTGCCTCCGGCGCGGTGGGTGGCTTCGTCGCGCAGGCCGGCCCCGACTCGGCTACCCAGGCGCTGGAGGCCGCCCTGCGGGTCGGCTTTAAGCGCACCCGATTCGGCCCGCCGACCGGAAACCACTACAAGGGCCTGATCGGAGCGCGCACCGCCTACTCGGTCGGTCAGGGCACCGTAGCCGATTACGTCACGGCGGCGAGGGCGGCGGGCTACTCCTGGATCGCCTTCACCGAAACCTACGAGAAGATGACCGAGGAGAAGTGGAACTGCCTGGTCGCGGACTGCAAGGCCGCCACCACGGATGACTTCCTGGCTATCCCGGCGCTGGAGTATCCGGACCAGTGCGGTAACCGCTTCCTCAGCTTCGGCCCGGCCATGGGTTGGATCAAGCCGGAGTGGCTCGAGCGCAAGCGCTTCGGCGCCAATGAGGATGTCAACGTGAATTTCAACTTCCCGGAGACGATCCTGTTTGAACTGAGCAAGAACAAGCTGGATCCGCACTACATCGGGCACTACTACAGCGTGGCGATCGAGACCTACCGCGGGCCCGAACAGCAGATGACGGAGAACAACCTGGACCAGTACGCCCGCCTGCAGTACCTGCGTTACAACCTGCACCCGACGGCGGTGCACTTCGTGGACACGCCGGGGCAGGTGGCGAGAGCCGCCCAGGTGGGCTTTCAGAACTGGATCCGTCTGGACAAGCTGGTGGATTTCGGGGAGTTCCTGACCGGGGGGGAGGCGCGCTACTCGCACGTGAAGCAGCACCCGGTGCGGATGTACGTGAGCGAGGGGCCCCGCCTGGAGGCCTGGCAGGGCTCACACGGCGCGCTGGGCGCCCGGGACCGGTATCTCGGCGGGGAGGCCATCCAGCACTGGCAGGCCCGGGCCTTCTGGACCAGCGATCGCCCGCTGGCGGAGGTGCGCTTCCAGAACGGCCCGGACTTGCTGGCTCGTTACGCGGTCGCCGAGCAGAGCGTGGACGCTGTCTACGACGGCTTCCACGACCGGCAGTACGAGGTCATCTCCTTAGCCCGCGATGCCGCCGGCCGCCGGGCGGTGAGCAGTTGTTTCCTGGTGCTGCAGCTGCGCAACACGCTGGTCAACTGTACCGACAACCGCAACATCATCCTGGGGGGAGCCTACGGCTTCTCGGCCCAGCCCCCGCGCGGCTTCGAGATGTACTTCGCTCGCCCGGCCTTCGGGTGCATTCCCTACGACGGGCCCATCTTGCTCAACTGCCTGGATACGCTGCAGCCGCTCAACGGCATCACCGACTCCGAGGAGTACTTCACTAGCAAGGACATCGTCATCCTGGACAACATGCTCAAGCACACCTGGCCGATGGGCCTGATCGCGCACGGGGCCAAGGTCAACGGCTATCCGGAGGCGGACGACCTGCCGGTGGAGGACTTCGACTACTCCGTGCGTACCTATCGCCTGGCCACCGGCCGGGACAAACCGGAGCTGCTGGTGGTCGAGCCAACCCTGGTCTTCAAGCGGGACCTGACCTTCCGGGAGGGCGTCAACCGGGACCTGACCCTGGCGCGCTTCTGGAGCGGGCGCTCGGTGCCCCAGGACTTCCAGGCGCTGGCGGTGGGGGACGGCAAGAACATCGAGATGAAGCGGCGCACCGAGAACGCTCTGCAGTGGTCCGGCGAGCTCAAGCCGGGGCAGTACCTGGCCGCGCTGCCCGCGCTGACCGGAGCGGTTGCGCTGGTCCCCCTGAACCAACCCTTGCTGTGGTGGGGAGCGATAGACGGCAATCGCGTGGACGTGCACGCCGGTCTGGATTTGCCCGCGCAGGTAAAGAAGGGCGACAAGTACACCGCCCGGTTCCTGTACGTGATCGGCAAGTTCGGCGAGCCGGAGACCTCGCAAGAGTTCCCGGAACTGATGAAAGCCCTGGGCCTGGCCGGCGCGCCTGTGTACCAGGTCACGCCTGACAGCGGGAAGGTGCTAGATACGCGCCTCTTCCTGACCGTCGCGGCGGAGAACGGGGGCTTCTCCGGGAAGGTCAGCGCCGCGGACCTGCCGGTGGACGGACTGACTGTACAGGTGCAGGGCGTGAACAACCACTGGTCGGCGGGGCTCTGGGAACGGGGCAGCGGACTTCTGTCGCGGGTCGGGGGTCGCGACGGGACGGTCTGGGCCAACGTGGACATCAGTCAGGGGAACGACTTCTATGTCGGCAATCTCCTGGTCTGTGACGCCCCGGACCTGCGGCTAATCTTGCTGGAAAACAATGAGAAAGGCTGCACCTTCCGAGCGCACAATCCCACCGAGCAGGAGATCAGCGCCACCGTGCGCCGGGCGGAGAGGTTCGACCGGGTCCCCGCGTTCGAGAGGCGGGTGGTGGTTCCCGCAGGAGGAACCGTGGAGGTTAGTGTCTAGGAAAAAGGTGTCAGATGCTTTCTCTCGTCGCCAAGCCCAGGGTCTGACACCTTCTTCTCAGGCCCACTCGTTCTCTTCGGCGTCCGGCCCCAGAGGGCGCAGGTCCAGCTCCAGCCGGTCCCAGCCTCCCGTCTCTGCGGGGATTGCCCGCACCCCGATCTCGTACTTGCGCTGCTCAATCCACACCCGCGTGGTCCCCACCGCCGGGTCCCTGATCCAGTAAGGGATCCCCGCCATCATCAGCACCCGGCGCAGGATGGCCTCCGGCTCAGGGCAGTCTACCGGTTGCTCCTCCTCCCAACGCCCATGCACCCGGTGGCGGACGACCAGCTGTCCCCCCTGCAGGGCCAACTGCAGTTCCGCTGCGCTTGCCCGTGCGGCTGCCGCCAACAACTCCCGGGTCAATGCGACGGCTGGCGGCTCCTGCATTCCCTCCGCCAAATCTGCCGCCGCCGGGCGAATCTCCAGGAATCGTTCCTGCTCCAAGCACTCCGCCAGCCCCAGCAGCGCCTGGGGCAGGCGCCCGCCGTGCTCCCCGGCCAGCACCGCCGCTCGCACGAACAGCGGGAACTCCTCCGGCTGATCGTTGATGGCGTCCGTCAGGGTCTCCCCCGCCCGCACCCGCTTGCAGAGGGGCAGCAAGACCTCGCTCAGCCCCCCAACGCTCTGCGTGGCCAGTTCCACGGCCTGCACTAAGGGGACATTCAAATCCAGCAGCAGCGCCAGTCGTCGACACCAGGCCGCCAACAGCAGTGTCCGCTCCTGCGAGTCGCTCAATCGCATGCGGGCCTCCATGAGCGTAGAGTCACCCCCAACTCATCATTCGACGTCTGGAGCAGAATGCCTGCCGGCGGCCCCGAGCCCGGGCGTGACTGACGCCCCCGGCCAGGGCTCGCCCGCTTCCCGTGTTAGCGACTTCGGCAGGGGCTGGACTCGGCGCGCGCCTCTTGTGGCCCCTCCGACGAGCCGGCGACAAGCAGAAGTCTCGCCCTTTGATCCCACACGTCTTGACATTTCCCCTCAATCGTGAAACAATTCTACCTGAGACGTCGTCTCAGCTGAAAGAGCATCTGCCCATGGAGGAGAAGACCCGCCAACTGAACGTTTCGCTGCGGGCGGCCGGTTTGCGTTGCACCGCGGCCCGTCTGCGGCTGCTGCGGCTGTTGGTCGCGCTTCCGGGACACTTCAGCGCGGAAGAGGTAGTGCGGCAGGCAAAGGGTGGCGCGCAAGCGCCAGTGTCGCGGGCCACCGTCTACCGTTTCCTGAGCGAGCTGGAGCGCTTGGGGCTGCTCCGCCGGGCACAACTAGCCGAGGGTCACAGCCACTATGAACTGGCCGAAGCCCAGCCCGAGCACTGCCACCTAGTCTGTGCGCAGTGCGGACGCGTCGTGGAAGCGCCTTCTCCTGACTTGCAGCGCCGGGCCCGCCGCCTGGCTCGCGAGCAAGGGTTCTCCACCGGAGCGGCCGCGGTGGAGATCACGCTGAGCAGCTGTCGGCACTGCCGCGAGATCGGGGATTCGCCCACGCAGGGGGATTGATCGTGCCCACAGTCACCCTCGCCCAGATGAAGCCGAAGCAGAGCGGCCTGGTAGTCTCCATTGAGGCTGGGCGCGGCATGACCGAGCGCCTGCGCGACATGGGCTTACGACCCGGTGTCATGGTCACCAAGACCAGCGGCCAGCCTCTCCGGGGCCCCGTTACCCTCCGCCTCGGCAGTACCGAAATCGCTGTCGGCCACCGCTTGGCCCAGCGCATTTGGGTCGAGGTGGAGGAATGAAGCGGTTGCTCCTGGTCGGCAATCCCAATGTGGGCAAGAGCGTAATCTTCTCGCGACTGACCGGTGCCCGGGTCATCGCCTCCAACTACCCGGGGACTACCGTGGAGTTCACCAAGGGCAAAGCCGACCTGGGTGGCGAGCCGGCAGAGGTCATAGACGTCCCCGGCACTTACACCCTCACGCCCTCCAGCAAAGCCGAGCAGGTCGCCACCGAGATGCTGGAGCAGGGCGACGTGATCCTCAACGTGGTGGACGCTACCAACCTGGAGCGCAACCTCAATCTCACCCTGGAGCTGCTCAGCACCGGCAAGCCCATGGTGGTGGCGCTGAATCTGTGCGACGAGGCGGCTCACCGCGGGGTGCAGATCGACGTGGAGAAGTTGGAGTCACTGCTCGGCGTACCGGTGGTGCCTACCTGCGCACTGAGCGGGGAAGGGGTCAAGACCCTCGTATCGCGGCTGGCGGAAGCTCGGCCGGGGGCCCTGCCGCATGACCCTGCCACCCGCTGGGCGCGCGTGGGCCACCTCGTGGAGCAAGTCCAGCAAGTAGTTCACCGCCACCATACCTTCCTGGACAACCTGGCCGACCTCTCGCTGCGTCCCTGGACCGGGATCCCTCTGGCCCTGTTGGTGGCGGCGGCTTGCTTCGCCTTTATCCGCCTGATCGGCGAGGGGATTATCGTCTACCTGCTTGATCCGCTGTTCAACTCCTACTGGCTGCCGCTGATGCAGCGGCTCTCGGCAGCACTAGGACCAGGGGCCGTCGCGCATGAACTACTTATCGGTCACCTCACACCGGCCGGGGAGATCAGTCTGAAGGAGTCCATGGGCCTGCTGACCACGGCCCTCTACATCCCCCTGGCCCAGGTCTACCCTTACGTCTTCGCCTTCTACATCGTGCTGAGCGTCGTGGAGGACTTCGGCTACCTGCCCCGCCTGGGGGTGTTAGTGGACACTATCATGCACCGGTTGGGGCTGCACGGTCTGAGCGTCATCCCCACGCTGCTGGGGTTGGGCTGTGGGGTGCCGGGTATCCTGGGCACCCGCATCCTGGAGAGCCGTCGGCAGCGCTTCATCACCGCGGTGCTAATCGCCATCTGTGTCCCCTGTGCGGCCCAGAGTGCGATGGTGGTAGCCCTGTTGGGGAAGTACGGCGTAGTCGGTCTCGGCCTGGTCTTCGGCACGCTGGCGGTGCTCTGGCTAGTATTGGCCCTGACCTTCCGGCGTTTCCTGCCCGGGGAGGCGCCCGAGATCTTCACCGAGATTCCCCCCTACCGCTTGCCCTACCCCAAGGCGGTAGCGCAGAAAGTCTGGCTGCGCGGGAAGCAGTTCCTGCTGGATGCGGTGCCCTTCGTTATCCTCGGCGTGCTGGCGGTGGCCGTGCTCAACATGCTGCATGTGATTGACGCCTTGGAGGTGGCCCTGGCGCCGGTGCTTACGCGGGGGTTGGGTCTGCCGGCGGAGGCGATCACTGCGCTGCTCGTTGGCTTTCTGCGCAAGGACGTGGCCGTAGGCATGCTGGCCCCGCTGGATTTGACCTTCAAGCAGTTAGTGGTAGCCTGTGTGGTGCTCACTACCTTCTTCCCCTGCGCGGCCAGTTTCGTCGTACTGCTCAAGGAATTCGGCGCCCGGTCCATGCTCAAGGCGGGGGCGCTCATGCTGGTGGTATCCTTCGGGGTCGGCGCGTTGCTCAATGCGCTGCTCTGAGAGGAGGCCGAGCGTGGCCCGGAGGAGGTGCACGGCGAGCCTGGGGTGGGGAGCCGGAGCGCCGCTGCGGTCGAGGTAAGTCTGCAGCAGGTCTGCGGTCCCGAAGCGGCGAAACCTCCGCCGGCGAGTCGGCGTCATAAACCGTGTGGGTCGTGAGGTGGTTCACTATGGGAAGGTGTAAGTCAGCGGTTGTCGGCAGGGGAGGAGCGCTGGCGGCGCTCCTGCTCGCTGTGGCCTGGACCGGGGCGCGGGCGGACGAGCGCGGCGCTCTCTTTCTCACCCCGACCGGGGGGCCGTTGGGTGAAGTGGCGGAGGCCCTCATCGCCCGGTTGGCGGCCGTGCAGATGGCGGGGTCTGTGGTCCCCGAACTGCCCGAAGCCCTGCCGGTTGAAAAGGTGGTCGTCGCCACCGACGCGGCGGTGGCCGACTCACAGGTCGCCGAGCGCCTCCTGGGATGGGTGCGCGAGGGAGGCGGGGTAGTGTTGTTGGTGGAGCCCTCGGAGGATCACTACGCGCAGGCAACCGCGTTCCTCCTGCCGCTGGGCGCACAGGTAAGCGCTATCCCTGCCGGCGGAGACAATACTCTGGTGCTGGGGAACAACCCCATCACCGGGGGACTCTCCCTGGCTCGACCAGTGAGCGCGCGTATGAAGATCAGCGGTCCCGGCGTGCGCGCCCTGGCCCGGGCCGGCTCAGACACCGCTCTGGCTCAGATTCCGGTGGAGAAGGGCGGGATCATTGTCCTGCCCGCTTCCCTGCTAGTTTCGGCTATGCGGCAGCGGCCCCCGGAGGAGGCGCCCCTGACCATCGGCCAGCGGGCGGTCCTTTGGGTGAATCGCCCGACGCAGACGCCCCCGCCAACGACCCCGGCGGGCAAGCCGGCGACTCTGCCTCCCGTCCCGGGCCTGCCGCCACTGGCTCCGACCAGTTTGCCCCTGGAGACGGTGGATTTTGCCGGAGCGGTGCTCTATGACTGCCAGGCGGCAGATGACTCTTGGCCGGAGATCAACGACCTGGTCCAGGGTCTGCTGCAGGCGCAGGGGGTCGAGATGAAGGCTCTGCAAGTCCAGCCCGGCGCCTCGTCCCTGGTGGTGGCCTTGCGCAGCGAGCCGCTACTGGCGGTGCTGGGCACCTGGCGCAAGTTGAGCGAAGCCGAGACCGTGGCGGTCTACTACTACCTGTTGGGCGGGGGCCGAATCCTGGCCCTGGGCAATGCCTCCACAGCTACGCAGGTCCGGCTGACCTATCTGAACGAAGCGCTCAACCCTCTGGGCGTCATGTTCACTTTGGGGCGGCCGGGTGGGACCACTGCTATGCCGGCTTCGCCGCTGCGGGAGGTACTGAAAGGCCCCGCCAACCTGCCGCCGGGCATCCGCGTGACTGGGGACAACGCGGTAGCGGCGCTGACCGTCGGCCCCAGCGCGGCCCTGACCACGGCGCGCCGCGGGCGCGGGCGTCTGGTGGCCCTGGATGCCCGCCCCCTGCTGGAAAGCGCCGACTACCGCACGGCGCTTGGAGAAGGGATCAAATGGCTGTTGTCCACGGAGAACTGAACGAAGCCGCAGCGGGCCCCTCAGCCGGGTTGCCCCTGTACGACTTCCATACTCACAGCTTGCTCAGCGACGGCGTGCTGGTGCCGGTGGAGCTATTCCGCCGCGCCTTGGTGGCCGGATACAGCGGTATGGGCCTAAGCGACCACACCGGCCCGGGCGGGATGGAGCGTCGTCTACGGGAGGCCGCTGCCGACTGCCGGCTGGTCCGGGAACGCTGGGACTTTCCAGTCTATCCCGGCGTGGAACTGACCCATGTGCCGGCCTCAGCAGTGGCCGAATTGGCCACCCAGGCCCGCCGGCTGGGCGCTACCTATGTGATCGTGCACGGTGAGACGATAGTGGAACCGACCGAGCCGGGAACCAACCTGGCGGCGGTGAGCTGCCCCACTGTAGACCTGCTGGCCCATCCCGGTCTGCTTACCGAAGCGGAGGCCGCGCTCGCGGCCGAGAACGGCGTCTTCCTGGAGGTCACGGCCAAACCGGGACACTGCCTGGGCAACGGCCGTGTGGTGGAGATGGCCCGTCGCACGGGGGCCCGGCTCCTGCTGGGCAGTGATGCTCACGATCCCGGCGGCCTGCTCAGCCCCGCCTTCGCCCGCGCCGTATTGCTGGGTGCCGGGCTTCGGGAGGAAGAACTGCCCACCGTCTTGCGCGACAATGCCCTGGCCCTGTTGGAGCGCATCCGCCATCGCGAGGAGTCCAAGGAATCATGAGGCGGTTTCTACCTGCGCCGGCGGCGGTAAAGAGGGGGCTGGCCTTGGGGTCAGTCCTGCTCTGCCTCCTGCTCCTCTGTGGCTGCGCCAACACCGGCTCCCTGGGGAATACGGTGATTCCCACCTCCGTCCTGCGAGCCACCTTCCGCATGGCCGGTCCCATCGACGAGAATGCCTACTACTTTGTCGCCTTCAACGCCAGCGGCGACCTGAACGCTTTCCCCGTGCCGGTGGCGGCGGGACCGTATTGGGGCAACGGCTGGGGCACCGGGGCCATCACCCATTACGTCCAGTATCACCTGGGCCAGTACAATCTCTTCCAGACGCAACTCAACGCCTTCCTCAGCGCCCGCAGCGGGGGCATTCTGAGCATTGCCGGCAACGTGTTGGGGCATGAAGCCGGCACCTACACCCTGATCGTCACCGCCATAGACCCCGGCCCGCCCGCGACGGCGCAGGTCAGCGTCGCCTTCAAGTCCTCCAGCACCAGCCAGACTACCACTACGACCGGCACCTTGCTGGCCAACTCCAGTACGCCGACCGATACCCCGCCGGTGCCGGGCCTGCTCATCACCTGCGGTGATCTGGCAGTAGGCGACGCAGCAACTATTCTGGTGCAGTTCGCGCCCAACGGCATATTGCTCACCCCCGCACTCTTTGATTTCACCCTCCCTGCCGGCGGCAATCAACTCAGCTTTTCCTTCGACCTGGCCGCCCTGGGCACTAACCTGGCCAATCTCAGCTTCAACTTCATCACCACCACCCAGCTTATCTTCGACCCGACGATTACCGATCCCCGGCAGCATACCTACGACGGACTGGGGCCGTTGGGCAACGATGCCATCCGCCGTTTTGACCCGCGCCAGTTCCTCACTCTCAGCAATGCCGACTCCTTTGCGCCGGAGGGACCGGGGGACAGTACGCTTCAGGGGCCAGACACCCCGACTCAGAGGAACGCGGTAGATCTGGTGGACTGGTCGGTGTCGGTCCGCCGGTTGCGCTAGTCCGCTCCGACAGGGGCGGACATCAAGTCGTGTCAAGAGGGACTGGTGCGGAGCGGCCGCCTTTCGCTCGCGCTGCTCAGCCCAGTTGACCATGCGCCTAGTTCTGCAACGCGTATCTCAGGCGGAGGTTACGGTAGACGACCGCGCCGTCGGCTCCATCGGGCGCGGTCTCCTGCTGCTGGTGGGCTTTGCCCTCTCCGATGGCCCGGCACAGATTGAGTACTGGGCGCGCCGGGTGCCGGAGTTCCGCATCTTCACCGACGAGGCCGGGAAGATGAACCTGTCGCTGTTGGAGGCGGAGGGAAAGATTCTCGCGGTGCCGAACTTCACCCTGACGGCCGACGTGCGCAAGGGCCGCCGGCCCAGTTTCACACCTGCCGCTGCGCCCGAGCAGGCTGAAGCGCTCTTTGCGCAGTTTGTAGCCGCGCTGCGCGCCCGAGGGATTGCCGTGGAGACGGGGCAGTTCGGCGCGCATATGCACGTCGCCCTGGTCAATGACGGACCGGTGACTCTGATTCTGGATGACGCGGTCATGCGGGGCGAAGACGACAGCATGGTTTCAGATCATGGCGAGACCCGATCCTAGTGAGGCTCGGCAGGCGATAGAGGCGCAGGTGCGTCTGCACTGTCGTCGCGGCCGGCAGGTGGCCGCCGCCGGACGTGGGGAGGCGGCCTTGCGCGAGTACCAGCGCGCGCTGCGTCTGGATGAGAACAGCGTGGAGGCGTACCTGGGACTGGCGGAGACCTATCGTCTGCAGGATCGCCTGGAGGATGCGCTGGCCGCCTATACTCAGGTCCTGCAGCGGGCTCCACAAGTTGCTGAGGCGCATCTAGGGCTGGCCGAGCTGATGAACAGTCTGGGCCGGCCGCAGGCGGCTAGTCGACACCTGGCAGAGGCGGTGCGCTGCGACGGCGATCGAGCTTACTTGCGTTACCGGCTGGGGCAGATGTATCTGCGCGATCGAGCCTACCGACGGGCGCTGGGACACCTGCGGCATGCCGTGGCCCTGGCTCCCTGGGACGGCTTCTACCACTTCAAGCTTGCCGAGGTATACTTTGCGCTGCGCGACTACGAGCAGGCCGCCACCGAGTACGAGGCGGCGGTGGCCTGCTCCCGGTTGGACGATCTCTACCACCTGCGACTGGCAGCCGCCTACTGTCGCCAGCGGAAGCGTTCCCGGGCCCTGCGCGTGCTGCGCCGCGCTCTGGAGATCTGTCCCGACAACCGGGTCTATCGCTACCTGTTGGCGGACCAGCTGCTGCGCATGGGGCGCGAGCAGGAGGCCGAGCGGGAGTACTTGGAGGCGGGGCGACTGGGACCCTACGACCGTGACTGCCTGGAAAGAGCGAGGCAGAGGTTCGGGAAAGGGACGGCGAAGTGAGGAAAGACAGAGAAACCGGGCGTCGCGGGCGCCTCAGGTTGCCGGGAGACCCTGAGGGTGGGGGATAGGACCTGCCGCCCTGCTCGGCCCTCTGGGCCAAGTCCGAGTACTACGGCGGCTGATCTCTGCTCGCGGGAGTGAGCGGGGTGCGGCCGTCAGTATCTGGCTTTCGATATCTCCGCAATCATGCGCATCATTCAGATCGTGGTCGGACCGCTGGCCACCAACTGCTATCTGGTCCGTGAGGACGGCGCCCAGAGCGCGCTGCTGATAGACCCCGGCGCCGAACCGGAGGCCATCCTCCGGGCGGTGGAAGCCGAGGCGGTGCCGGTCGCCGGCATCGTCTGCACCCACGGCCACCCGGACCACACCGGGGCGCTGCGCAAGGTGGTAGCGGCCACCGGCGCTCCGGTCCACATCCACGCCGCTGATGCTCCGCTGCTAGCCCGCAGCTGGCCGGAGTACGCTGTAGATGAGGTCCCCGCCCCGCCGGGCACCGAGGTGCGCCTGCTGCGCGACGGGGAAACCCTCAAGGTGGGGGAGACGGACCTGCGGGTGCTACATACGCCAGGCCACTGCCGGGGATGCATCGTCCTGTACGGCGCGGAGGTGGCCTTCACCGGGGACACCCTCTTTGCGGGCAGCGTAGGGCGGACAGATCTGCCTGGAGGTGACCAGGCCGCATTGGAGGCCAGCCTCCGGCGGTTGGTGCTGGAGCTTTCCCCGATCACGCTGATCTACCCGGGCCACGGCCCCTCCACGGTGCTGACCCAGGAGTTGGTCAGCAATCCGTGGCTGAGGTCAGACGCGGATCGCTAACCGTCCCTCGCCGAAACGGCTGGTCGTGGGCAGGGACGGCACGACTTGTAGTTCCGGGCTTGTACTCCCACTCGAGGAAACGCTACCGATGGCTAGCGCCTGCCGGCCGAACATCCTGTGGATTGGGGCCGATGAACAGCTTCGCGGTACCCTGGGAACTTACGGCTCGCCGGACTGTCGGACGCCCCAGTTGGACGCTCTGGCCGCGGGCGGCATGGTCTTCGATAACGCCTTCACCCCCACGGCTGTCTGCGCCCCGGCCCGCAGCTCGATGCTGACGGGCAAGCTGCCCAGCGAAGGCAGCATCATCAGTAACAACTCTATGGATTGGACTGCGCCCTATCGGCAGTGTGGGGCACACCGGCCGCTGCGTAGTTGGGTGCCCGATCTCCAGGCTGCTGGGTACCGCACCGTCCATGTAGGCAAGTGGCACCTCAGCCCTGATGAGTACGGCCCCGACGAGTATGGCTTCGAGGGCCCGACCTGGGGAGGTTACGGCAAGACCTGGCGCGAGCCGGACTACTTAGCCTATCGGGAGAGCCTCGGCCTACCCCGCGTGCCCGAGCTGGAGGATGAAATCCTCCCGAACCACCCTTTTCCGCATGAGTTCACGCCGCTTTCCGCGCGCCTGAAGGGACCGCAAGAGGGGGGTCTGGCAGCGTTCGTGGCCCGCCGCTGTATCGAGTGGCTGCGGGAGTTGGCCCGCACCTACCGGGAGCAGGGGCGACCCTTCTTGCTGCGCTGTGAGTTTTGGGAGCCCCATTTCCCCTGCCTGGTTCCCGAGCCATACTTCTCCCTGTACGATCCCGACGTCCTGCAGTTGCCGGAAAGCTTCGGCGTGCTGGGAAACAACAAGCCGGAGGTGCACCGCATCTTCTCCGGTTGCTGGGGCATTGGCACCCACCCCGAGCCGGTCCAGCGCCGGTTCATCAGCGCCTACCTGGCCGGCGTTACCTATCTCGACGCCCAGATTGGCCGAGTCTTGCGAGCACTAAATGAGGAAGGCTTGACGGACGACACTCTGGTAATGTACACCTCTGATCATGGCGACATGCTGGGAAGGCACGGCCTATACGACAAAGGGCCACACATGTACGATGAGATCTACCGTGTACCGCTGATCGTCCGCTGGCCGGGGGTGGTCACGCCGGGCCGCAACGGCGCCCTGGTGTACAACATGGACCTGGCCCCGACCGTCTGGGAGTTGGCTGACGGGCGCCCTGCCCCGCCCGGTTCCTCCCGCAGTCTGCTTCCTGTGCTCACCGGACAGCGCCCCGACGTAGGTCGGGAGTTGCTGATATCTGAGTTCTGGCGCCAGTTTGAGTTCTACCCGCAGGCCATGGTCCACTCCGGCGCCGACAAGTACATCTTCAACTTCGGCGGGGTGGATGAGTACTATGATCTGGGGCAGGATCCGCTGGAGATGGAGAACCGTATCGGCGAGCAACGCTGCCAGGCGCGGATAGCCTACATGCGCCACCACCTGCTTGAGTGGATTCGGCAGGTTGACTCTCCCTTGCGGGAGGGTCTAGAGAGAACCTGGCCCGCCAAGAGTCGCAGTTGGCCCGCGGAGTCGTAGGCGCGGGGACCGGCGCGCTTGCGGCCCTGCCGGGCCTCGGGAGAACCATGAGTGTCATTAGGCTTGAAAGCGGCTACGTCCTGACCATGGAGCCCGGCGCGGAGTTGATCGAGTCTGGCGTTGTAGTGACGGAGGACAACCTTATCGCCTACGCCGGACCGGCCGCCGGCGCGCCGCAGACGCCGGGTGCCACGGTCGTGAACTGCGGCGGATGCGTGGTGCTGCCGGGATTGATCAATGCCCACACCCACGTCTCCATGACCCTGTTGCGGGGCTTTGCCGACGACATGCCGCTGCAGCCGTGGCTGGAGGAGAAGATCTGGCCCACGGAACTGAAGCTGACTGACGAGGACGTGTACTGGGGCGCGATGCTGGGCATCTGCGAGATGCTCCGAGGGGGTATCACCTGCTTCAATGACATGTACCACTTCCCCCGCGCCGTTACCCGCGCCGCGGTGGACGGAGGCATCCGCGCCTGTCCCTCGGGCGTGCTGCTGGGGTTCCTGCCCAACGCCGAGGAGATCTTCCGCGATGCCCGAGATCTGGTCGCGGAGACCTTGCGGACGGCTCATCCGCGCATTCACCCCATGCTGGCCCCCCATGCTCCGTATACCTGCCCGGACCCCACCTTGGAGCAGGCGGCCGACTATGCCGAGGAACTCGGCGTCCCTCTGCACATCCATGTGGCGGAGACGAGCACGGAGATCCAGGACAGCTTGGAGGAGTATGGCAAGACGCCGGTGGAGCGGCTGGAGATGCTCAACCTGTTCCGGGTACGGGTGTGTGCCGTACACTGCGTGCAACTGACCGACCATGACATCGGGATTCTGGCCTCGCGCAAGGTAGGTATCGCCCACTGCCCGGGGAGCAATATGAAGCTGGCCTCGGGCTTTGCCCCGCTCTCGCGACTGCTGCGCGCCGGGGCGGTAGTGGGGCTGGGGACGGATGGCTGCGCCTCGAACAACAACCTCGATCTCTTCCAGGAGATGCTGCTGGCCGCGATCGCCGACAAGGCCGTGACGGGCGACCCCACCACGGTGCCTGCCGAGCAGGCGTTGACGCTGGCAACGCGGGAGGCAGCCCGCGCCCTGGCATTGGAGGATCTGGTCGGCACGCTTACCCCCGGCAAACGGGCGGATGTGACGGTGGTGGACCTGTCCCGGCCACACCTGCAGCCGCTATATGGCGTGCCGTCACCTCTGGTCTATGCGGCGCGAGCCGATGACGTCAGGCTGACGATGGTGGAGGGCGAGATCCTCTATCGGGATGGACAGTTGACGCAGATTGACGAGAGTGAGGTTATTGCCAAGGCGACCGAATGCGCCCGGCGGCTGACGGCCTGAGACCGCGCCGGAGCCCTTTGTCTTCGGGGGAAGAGAGGTGTTTCACGTGAAACAGGTGTTTCACATGAAACACAGTAGCAAACGTACAGATGAACGGTCTACCCAGCAGAATATGCCCATTATTATCCGCCTGACTGGTCCGCTGCGACCCCTTGCTGACGGGAGGGACACCTTGAGCGTCTCCGGCGCTACTGTCGGGGAGGCACTGCAAGCGGTGGCCGCGGCGCATCCGGCCCTGCGTACAGGGCTGTTTGCCCGGCAGGAGATTCTGCGCAGCGAGGTGCGGGTGTACGTAAACGACGATGACCTGCGCTTGCGTGAGGGGTTGGCGACCCCGCTGACGGAGGGCGACGCGATCACGCTGGTGGCGCCACAGGCGGCGGGGTAAGACAGGGGGCCGTGGGGCATGGCGCATAGCAGCAAGCAAGAGCCGGAGGGAACAGGGAGGGCGGAGTACGCAGCACGCGCTGCGCGGAGAGGGTCTTGTCCTCATCCTGCCTGGATCCGCGAGCAGTTTAACCGCATCGCGCCTCACTATGACCGGCTCAATCGCGTGCTGACTCTGGGGATGGAAGGCGGCTGGCGGCGGAAGATGCTGCGGGGCGCACGGGCGCCGGCCCGGGCCCAGGTGCTGGACCTGTGTGCCGGGACCGGGGAGCTCTCGCGGTTGTGGCTGGAGGAGCACCCGGACGCCAGCCGGGTGGTGTTGGTAGACTTCTCCGAGCCGATGCTGCGCTATGCACCGGGCAAGGTCCCGGTGCCCCCGGCGCAGTTTGTGGTTGCCGACGCCCTCGCTCTGCCCTTCCCCGCCGAATCGTTTGGCGTGCTGCTGTGTGGCTTCAGCCTGCGCAACCTGGCGGACTGGCGGCTAGCGATAGCGGAGATGCACCGGGTGCTGCGCCGGGGCGGACAGGCGCTGATCCTGGATATGTTCCGAGAGCCCTGGCCCTGGCCGGTGGGGCTGTTCATCAAGCGGGTGGTGCCGCTGGTTGGCCGTCTGGTCAGTGGGGAACAGGCGGCCTATGCCTGGCTGCCACGCAGTGTGGACTGCTTCGTCCCGGCGGCGGAGGTCATGGCGGAGATGCAGGAGGCGGGATTCACGGAGATCATGCGGCGGGATATGATCTTCCGGGTCTCGACGGCGCTGGTGGGGAGGAAGGCATAGAGGATTCCCGGAGGGGCAACCACCGCCGGGCGGCAACAAGCTGCCGTCTCCACCGGAGCGGGACGGTACGGAGCCTGCAGGCGGCAGGAGTCTACTTCACCTTCTCGGGCTTGCCGGTGGTGGCTGACTTCCAGACGGCCTCGCTAAGGCGCATCACCGCCAGGCCACACTCGGCCGGGGCGGCGATCTCCGTTTCTTGCCCGCGCAGGACCGCTAGGAAGTTGTCATCCGGGCGGCGGGACTTGGGTAACGCACGCTTGGGCACTTTCCACTGCTTGTGATCGCTCTCCCAGCGCCAGACCTCTCCGCCGTGGCGAATGGCGATGGTCCCCCGACTGCCCCAGATGGTGATGTCCTCCACGAAGTTGACCGACTTGGCCACCACCGAGAAGTTCAGCAGTGCCCCGCTGTGAGCGCGGACGCTCATGGCGGTGAGAATGTCCACCTCGGTGCCGCAGTTATCCTGGAAAGCGAAGGCGGTTTGGGGCTCGATACCAGTCATCCACAGAACGATGTCCAGTAGATGACTGCCGGAGTCATTGAGTTGCCCACCACAGGAGAGAGCCCGCTTCTGTCGCCAGGTGCCCTGCTGGCTGGCCCACCAGTTCTGTGACTGCCAGCAGGAGACGAAGACGACGTCGCCGATCTCGCCGGATTCGATGGCGCGCTTGGTGTAGAGGTACGGCCCCTGGGTGTGGCGGTTATAGGAGACGGCCAGCACGCGGTGGGCCTTGCGCGCGGCGGCGATGACCGTTCTAGCGTCGCGGACGGAGCAGACCATGGGCTTTTCGGCCAGGACATGACAACCGGCGGCCAGGGAGTCCAGAATCTGCTGCGTGTGGAAAACGTGGGGCGTGCTGATGAGCACGGCGTCGGGGCGGGTGCGTTTCAGCAGGGCCTCGTGGGAAGCGAAGAGCTTGACGGTCGGGTCTTGGCCAGTCATCTCCCAGGCCGCTTCGCGAGCCGGCCTGCTGGGATCGGCGAGGCCGACGATCTGTACGACGCCGGCGTATTCCTGCAGGTAGTGGTGCAGGTGGCCGCGGCCATTGCCGCCGCAGCCGATGATGCCCATGCGGATGGTCTCCAGTTTGGTCATGACAGGTCTCCTTTGGAGTAGTCGGTGGTCAGCGGTCGGTAGTCGGTGGTGGCGGCCTCGAGGACGTCCGCAGCCGGCAGGCTCGCGCTCCAGCGTAGGACATGAGCACGGGTAGTCCACGAGGTTCGAGGAGCACCTCCCGGCCGGCCGGCGCGCCCGGCGGAGGGTGTCCGGGGTGGGGGATTCGCTGCGGGAAGGCGGGTATCCTTCCTGGGGCTCGAGAATGTTGCTCGGGACTGCGAGCCTGTGTATCCTTGTGCAAGAATCCCGGCTTTATCTTGCGCAAGTATTCGGGGCTGAACCGCTGCCGAATCGGGGGGAAAGGCGCATGGAGATTGACAGGAGCGCCTGTTTGTGGTACTATTTCAGGCAGAATCAGGGGCGGCGCGCTGGGGGGCAGGATGTGACCTCCGCTGGGCCTTTCGGCGGTTCCCCGCAGGTGCTTGGCTTAGGCTTTTCCCCCGACCGTGCCGGCCTGGGGTACGGAGCACCGGTGCGAAAGGCCGGTAGCTTGTGAGCACGCAACAGCACCTCCCGCAGTCGCCGCAGGAGCATTGACTATGGCAGCCAAAGACACAGCCTCGCCGGTATACGACGCGACCAGCATCAAGGTACTCAAGGGTCTGGAGGCGGTCCGACGCCGCCCGGCCATGTACATTGGCTCCACCGGTTCGCGTGGTCTGCACCATATCCTGAGCGAGGTCATAGACAATAGCATTGACGAATTCTTTGCCGGAGTGTGTGATCGCATAGACATCACGCTGAAGCCCGGCAACGTGGCCGAAGTCGTGGACAACGGTCGCGGGATTCCGGTGGGAATGCATCCCGAGGAGAAACGCTCGGCGCTCGAAGTGGTTATGACTATGCTGCATGCGGGGGGGAAGTTCGGCGGCGGGGGGTACAAGGTGAGCGGCGGATTGCACGGGGTGGGGGTGTCCTGCACTAATGCTCTTTCCGAGTGGTGTGAAGTGGAGGTGCAGGTGGACGGTAAGCGCTACACCCAGCGCTATCGCCGAGGAGTGCCCGAGGAGCCGGTGAAGGAGATCGGCAAGGCACGAGGTCACGGTACACGCACGGTTTTCAGACCGGACCCGGAGATTTTCGGCGACACCGAGTTCGACTTTGACACGGTGGCGATGCGGGTGCGGGAGTTGGCGTTCCTGGCCGGGGGCGTGCGTATCACTCTGCGGGATGAGCGCGGAGAGGAGCCGCGTGAGGAGGTCTTCCACTACTCGGGCGGCATCAAGGCTTATGTGGAGTACCTGAACGAGGGCAAGAATGTCCTGCATCGGCCTATCCATCTGACCAAGACCGTGGAGGACGTGGAGATAGAGTTTGCCCTGCAGTACAACGACTCTATCCACGAGAACCTGGTCTCATACGCCAACGCTATCCACACCACCGAGGGAGGGACGCACCTGTCGGGCTTTAAGACGGCAGTCACCCGCGCGGTCAATACCTACGCGTTCGCTAACGGCCTGCGGAAGGAGAAGCAGCGCAACTTCACCGGCAACGAGGTTCGCGAAGGCTTGACCGCGGTGATCAGCGTGAAGCTGCTGCACCCGCAGTTTGAGGGCCAGACCAAGACCAAGCTGGGCAACAGCGAAATCGAGGGGATGGTCTACTCGATGGTCTACGAGACGCTGGGGGAGTTCATGCAGGAGAACCCCAACGTCGCGCGGCGGATTGTGAACAATGCGGAGCTCTCGGCGCGGGCCAATGATGCGGCGCGGCGGGCGGCGGAGGCTACGCGCAAGACGGCCCTGACCAGTGCGGGAATGCCGGGTACGCTGTCGGATTGCTCTTCGCGCAATGCGGCCGAGAGCGAATTGTTCTTGGTGGAAGGACGCTCGGCGGGCGGCAACGCCCGGCAGGCGCGGGACGCCCGCTTCCAGGCCATTCTTCCTTTGCGCGGCGTGATCATCAACGTCGAGAAGAACCGGCTGGACCGCATACTGGACAACGAGGAGATCATGGCGATCATCACCGCCCTGGGCACGGGCATCGCCCAGTCTCCGAACGGGAACGGCAATGGCAACGGCGAAGAGAGCGGGGAGTCGTCCAGCCAGTTCGACCTGAGCAAACTGCGCTACCATCGGATTATCATCATGGCTGACGCGGACGTGGACGGCTCGCACATCCGCACGCTGATCCTGACCTTCTTCTTCCGCTATATGCGGCCGCTGATCGAGCAGGGGCATCTGTACATTGCTCAGCCCCCGCTCTTCCGGGTCAAGTCGGGGCGGGAGACCTACTACGCGCTCAATGACAAGGAGCTGGAGAAGCTGCTGGGGCGGATCAAGCGGCGCAACGCCACGGTGTTTCGCTTCAAAGGCTTGGCGGAGATGGACGCGGGGGACCTGGCGGAGACGACCATGGCGCCGGACAAACGGGTGATGCGGCAGGTGACGATGGACGAGGCGGAGGAGGCGGACCGGATCATCTCGATCTTGATGGGGGATGCGGTAGAGCCACGGCGGGACTACATCGCGCACCACGCGAGGAGCGTGGAGAATCTCGATTTGTGGGCGTAGGGGAAGTCCCAAGTGGTAGGCCGCGAGTGGGGAAGGCGCACTAGCCTCTGCGCAAGGGAGGAGGGGCCGAACAGGTGTCTCGCAACGCCGTTGGGGGCGAGATGGGACCTATCCGGCCCGGCCCGAGAGACACAGTTCCCCACGGCTGGTCTGTTCAGTTAGGCGACGGTTCCCATGTCCGACAAGCGCTTCCTCTACCTTTCCCGCTCCGATGTAGCCGCTGCCGGCGTGACCATGGCGGAGATCATGGACGCCGTGGAGGCGGGGTTCCGGGAGCACGGCGAGGGGCGTGTCGAGATGCCGCCCAAGCCGGGGGTGCACCCGCGACCGGATTCGTTCCTGCACGCCATGCCCGCCTGGATTCCAGCGCTACATGCGGTGGGAATCAAGTGGGTCAGCGGCTACCCGGGCAACCAGGCCCGCGGGGAGCCGTACATAATGGGGCTGCTTGTCCTCAATGACGAGGAGACAGGGCGGCCCCTGGCAGTGATGGACTGCACCTGGATCACCGCCCAGCGGACCGGGGCGGCGACGGCGGTGGCTGCGAAGTACCTGGCCCGGCCGGACTCCCAGACGTTGGGCATGCTGGGCTGCGGCGTCCAGGGGCGCAGCAACCTGGAGGCGCTCAGCGTGCTGTTTCCCCTGCGGTGGGTGCGGGCGTATGACATTGTTCCGGAGGCGGCGGAGAGGTTCGCAGAAGTTGGATCGCGGATCGTGGATCGTCGATCGCACGGAGCGGGAGAGCTGGAGATCACCGTTGTGGGGTCGCCTCGGGAGGCAGTGGAGGGCGCCGACCTGGTGGTCACCGCTGGGCCGATTCTCAAGCAGCCTCATGCCTCGATCAAGGCCGGATGGCTCGCAGAGGGTGCTTTTGCCTCGCTGGTGGACTACGATTCCTACTGGGCCCCGGCGGCACTGGCGGAGGTGGACAAGTTCTGCACCGATGACGTGCCGCAGTTCGAGCACTATCGCAGCCTGGGGTACTTCCAGCACACTCCGCCAATCTATGGGACGGTGGGAGAGTTGGTCACCGGGGAGAAGCCGGGGCGTGAGGTGGACGGGGAGCGGACCATGACCTGCAACTTGGGGCTGGCGCTAGATGACATGGCAACGGCTCCGCTGGTCTATCGGCGAGCGGTGGAGAAGGGGTTGGGGACGTGGCTGGAGTTGTAGTGCGCGGGCCCGACGGGCGGCAGGAAGAGCACCCCATGCGGATACTGTTCATCTCCCTGGTCTACTGGCCGGACAAGCTGGGGAACGGGCCTCTGTTGACCGATCTGACGCAGGAGTTGGTGCGCCGGGGCCATGAGGTGACCGTAGTGGCGGGCCTGCCCCACTACGGGGGGGACCAGGACCCGGCGGAGTACCGGCGCCGCGATCGGCGCGTGGAAACCCACCAGGGCGTGCTGATTCGCCGAGTTCCCCACTACACCAGACCCGGTGAGCGGGCGATTGACAAGATGCGAACGTACCTGGGTTTTTCCTGGCGGGCACTGTGGGGCGGGTGGAGGGCAGGGCCCTGTGACGTAGTGGTAGTGCCTTCGCCGCCGATTACGCTGGGGATCACCGGCTGGCTGGTGGGCAGACTCCACCGGGCGCCGCTGGTGTATGTGATGGAGGATGTATTCCCGGAGAGTTACCTGGCACTGGGGGAAATGAGGAAGCCGCTGCTTACCCGAATCTGCTGCGGGCTGGCCCATTTCGTTTACCGGCGTAGTCGGCGAATCATCTGCGTCACGGAGTCGATGCGCCGGACCCTCGAGAACTACGGGATTCCGGCTGAGCGGTCGGTCACCATCTACAACTGGGCAGACACCGACGAGGTTACGCCCCTGCCGCGGGACAACGACCTGGCCCGGGAACTCGGCCTGGTGGGGCGATTCGTGGTGCTCTATGCGGGAAATGTGGGCCTCTCGCAGCGGCTAGACCTGCTGCTGGAGTGTGCCGCGCAGATGCCGGAGGCGTTGTTCGTGATCGCGGGCAGTGGGGGAGGACGGGCTTCGGTGGAGGCGCGGGCGCGGGAAATGAAGTTGGAGAACGTGCGCTTCATGAACAGCGTGGAGCGCGAGAAGCTGCCGCTGCTGCTGGCCAGTTGCGACGTGAACCTGGTGCCCATGACCGCCGGGCGGGCGCTGGGGTGCTTTCCCAGCAAGATTTACACGGCGATGGCGAGCGCCCGGACCATCCTGGCGGCGCTGGATGAGGGCAGTGACTCCCGGGCTTTCGTGGAGGAGACGGAGTGCGGGCTGTGCGTGGACCCGGACGACGGGGGGCAGTTGTTGGCGGCTCTCCGGCGGCTGGAGGCTGATCCTGAACTGCGCCGGCAGAGGGGCGAGAAGGGGCGCCGGGCATTAGAAGCGATGCGCCTGCGAGAGACCTCGCTGGCGGCGTATGAGCGGGTACTGGCGGAGGCGGCTCAGTCCGCGTAAGGCCGAGGGTGCGAGGCCGTGGATGGCGGTAGACGTTGGAGACGGCAACGGGAGACTGGTATGGATACGGAACCACAAGGGAATGTCGGACAGGTTGAACCTATAGCCCTGCATGAGGAGATGGCCAACTCCTACATGCAGTTTGCCATGAGTACGATCATGGCGCGGGCGCTGCCCGATGTACGCGACGGGCTGAAGCCTTCGCAGCGGCGCATCCTGGTGGCTATGGAGCAGGAAGGGCTGACCCCCGACCGGCCTCACGCCAAGTGCGCCGCTATCGTCGGCGAGACGATGAAGACGTACCATCCGCACGGTGATGCGCCTATCTACGACACGCTGGTGCGCATGGGACAGGACTTTGCTGCGCGTTACCAGTTGGTGGACCCGCAGGGGAACTTCGGGTCGGTGGATGGGGATCCCGCTGGGGCGGCACGCTACACTGAGGCGCGCTTGTCCGAGACCGCGATGGCTATGCTGGCGGACCTGGACAAGGACACGGTGGACTTTCAGCCGACCTACGACGAGAAGACCACCGAGCCGATGGTGCTGCCGGGATCTTTCCCCAACCTGGTCTGCAACGGGGCAGCCGGGATCGCCGTGGGCTATGCCACCAACATCCCGCCGCATAACCTGGGCGAGGTGATTGACGCGGCCGTGGCGCTGCTGGCCAATCCGGAGATGCCGGCGGAGGAACTGCTGCAGTACATCCCCGGCCCGGATTTCCCGACGGCCGGGCTGGTACTGGGCTCAAAGGGCATTCGGGATTACATCACTACCGGGCGGGGGTCCATCGTCATGCAGGCGCGGGCGGTCATCGAGCCGCTGGAGCGGGGGCGCACGGCGATCATCGTCTCGCAACTGCCGTACCAGGTGTCCAAGTCGGCGCTGCTCAAGCAGATAGCTTCACTGGTGGATAAGGATAAGCTGGGGGGCATCTCCGACCTGCGGGACGAGTCGGACCGCAACGGGATGCGGGTAGTGATTGAGCTCAAGCGGGATGCCAATCCCCAGGTGACGCTGAACAACCTGTACAAGCACACCCTGATGCGGACGACCTTCGGGGCCAACATGCTGGCCCTGGTGCCGGGTCCCGGTGGGACTATAGTGCCCCGGCTGTGCACCCTCAAGGACCTACTCACCGAGTTTCTCAAGCACCGGCGGATTGTCGTCACCCGGCGCACGCAGTTCCTACTCAAGCAAGCCCAGGACCGGCTGCATATCGTAGACGGGCTGCTGCGGGCCCTGGACCTGATTGACCAGATCATCGCGCTCATCCGGGCCAGCCAGAATCGTGCCGAAGCCCGCGACGGGCTGATGCGGGAGTTTGACTTTTCCGAGGTGCAGGCCGAGCACATTCTGAACATGCAACTGGCGCGCCTCACCCGGCTGTCGCGGCAGGAACTGGCCCAGGAGCGGGAGCAACTGCTCAAAGACATCGCCGAGTATGAGCACATCCTGGGGGACGAGGAGTACAAGTCCAAGGTCATCCGCGAAGAGCTGCGGGCGGTGGCCAAGCACCTGGGCGACCCCCGTCGGACGACGCTTATCTCCGAAGAAGCCGGGGACCTGTCGGCGGAGGACCTCATCGCTCGGGAGGCGATGACCGTCACCATCACCCGCGACGGGTACGTCAAGCGCTTGCCGGTGGACACTTACCGCGTGCAGCGGCGGGGCGGGAAAGGGGTACTGGCCCTGAATAAGAAGGAAGAGGACGACGTGCAGGACCTGTTCGTCGCCAGCACTCATGACCTAATCATCTGCCTGACCGACAAGGGGCGGGCTTACCAGCTCAAGGCCTACCAGGTCCCGATGGCCAGCCGCACGGCGCGGGGGACGCCGATCATCAACCTGGTGCCGGTCGAGCAGGACGAGCAGATCACGGCGCAGATCCCGGTGCACGGCTTTCAGCAGGGCGGGTACCTGCTGATGGCGACTGAGCAGGGAATGATCAAGAAGACCGCGTTGGAGGAGTATGACACGCCACTGCGAGCCAAGGGGCTGATTGCCATCAACCTGCGGGAGGGTGACCGGCTCAAGTGGGTAGCCTGGACCGACGGGAACAAGGATGTCATCCTGATTACCCGGGGGGGGAAGGCGGCACGTTTTGACGAGGCGACGGTGCGCCCGATGGGTCGGAACGCGGCCGGTGTGACTGCGATCCATCTGCGTCCAGGGGACGCCATCGTGGACATGGTCGTGGTGAACAAGGGTGACGAGCGGGACCTGCTGGTGGTAAGCGAGAATGGACTGGGCAAGCGCACGGCGCTGGCGGAATACCCTACCAAGGGCCGGGCCACGCAAGGCGTGGTGACCATGAACATCACGGAGCGTACTGGGCCGGTGGCGGGAGCGAAGGTAGTGGAGCCGGACGATGAGATCATGGCGCTGACCAGCAACGGAGTGCTGATCCGGGTACCGGTCAACAATATCAGGCAGACGGGGCGCTCAGCGCAAGGCGTGTGGGTGGTACGGCCGGGAGCGGGGGAGAAGGTGGTAGCGGTCGCCAAGATTGTAAGGCCGAAGGAGGAGGAACCTTCGCCTTCCGCCCACGGCTCTTTGGGGCAAGCGGGAGAGTAGCGTCGCGGCGCTCCGCGCCGACGGGACATCGGGGTCACGAGAAGGTAGGTCTAGAAGCCGGGCCGTGCGGAGGAGAGTCAGGCAGAAAATCCTTCTTGACAGCCTCGCTGGCCGTCGCTATAGTGTAGCCCCGTACAGGTTGGGGAGGGTAAAGTTACACAAATCCACCGTAGCAGGCCCCTTCTGTTTTCCTCGAGGGACCCTCTGACCGCCCGTTCGGGACAGCCGTTTGACCCATGCTGCGCCAGGTGGCGCGGTACCCCCGCGCCTTACCGAATCCCAGACGAGGTGGACCTATGGCTCCCGGCCCCGCACCCACTGACGAAGTCACCCTCACCAGCAATGCCCTCACTGTTCTGGAACGCCGCTATCTGAAGAAGGACCCGACGGGGAAGCCCACGGAGACGCCGGCGGACATGTTCCGGCGCGTGGCTAACAATATTGCCTCTGCTGAGGCGAAGCATGGAGCTACGGCGGAGCGGGTCCGGGAGGTGGAGGACACTTTCTACGAAATGATGACGCGGCTGGAGTTTCTGCCCAACAGTCCCACGCTGATGAACGCGGGGCGGCACTTCCAGCAGCTGTCCGCCTGCTTTGTGATCCCGGTCGGCGACTCGATGGAGGAGATTTTCGAGGCGGTCAAGCACACGGCGTTGATACACAAGAGCGGCGGGGGGACCGGCTTTTCTTTCTCACGGCTGCGGCCCAAGCAGGATATCGTATCCAGCACCACCGGTATTTCCTCGGGGCCGGTGTCGTTCATGAAGGTGTTCGACGCGGCCACGGAGGCGATCAAGCAAGGCGGGACTCGGCGGGGGGCCAACATGGGTATTCTGCGCGTGGATCACCCCGATATTCTGGAGTTCATTGACTGCAAGCAGGACCTGAGTGTACTGACCAACTTCAACATCTCGGTGGCCCTGACGGAGAGGTTCATGCGGGCGGTGGCTGAGGACGGGACCTATGAACTGATCAACCCGCGGAACGGGCAGGCAGTAGAGTCACTGCGGGCGCGGGAGGTATGGGGGCGTATCGTGCATGCTGCCTGGGCGACCGGGGAGCCGGGGATCATCTTCTTAGATCGGATCAACGCAGCCAACCCCACGCCGGCGGTCGGGGAGATGGAGGCCACCAATCCCTGCGGGGAACAGCCGCTACTGCCGTACGAGTCGTGCAACCTCGGGTCAATAAACCTAGCCAGACTTGTACGCGGCGAGCCGCTGTCAGGGACGCTGGATCGGCAGCGGGTGTCGGCGGTGGTGCGCAGCGCGGTGCGCTTCCTGGACAATGTCATTGAGATGAACGCCTTTCCGCTCCCCGAGATTGAGCAGATGACGAAAGCCAACCGCAAGATTGGGCTGGGGGTGATGGGTTTCGCAGACCTGCTTATCCATATGGGAGTGCCCTACAACTCGGCGCGGGCGGAGGCGATCGCGGAGGAGACCATGTGCTTCATCCGCGAGGAGGCGCGGAAGGCTTCGGAGGAGTTGGCCGAGGAGCGAGGGGTGTTCCCTAACTGGGAAGAGTCCATCTACGGGCCGAGAGGGATGAACCGTCCGCAGCGCAACTCCACCACCACTACCATTGCACCGACCGGCACGATCAGCATGATCGCGGGGGCTTCGAGCGGGGTAGAGCCGCTGTTTGCCGTGGCGTACTCCAAGCACGTGCTGGGCGGAGAGAGCCTGGCGGAGGTCAATCCGCTGTTTGAGCAGATCATGCGGGATCGGGGTCTGTTGACGCCGGAGCTGCTGCAGAAGGTGGTGGCGCACGGGACCATCCAGGAGATTCCGGAGATTCCGGCTGACCTGAGGGAGGTCTTCGTTACCGCCCACGAAATCTCGCCGGAGGCGCACGTGCGCATTCAGGCGGCTTTCCAGAGGTGCACCGACAATGCGGTTTCCAAGACAGTCAACTTCCCGGAGGACGCTACGGAGGAGGAGGTCGGGGAGGTCTACCGGTTGGCCTATGAGCTAGGGTGCAAAGGCGTGACTATCTACCGGAACCTCTCCCGGCAGGAGCAGGTTCTGCGAATGGGGACCGGGGAGGCCAAGCCGGAGACGGCGGCCGAGCCGACAGCAGCGCGGGCGGAGCCGCGTTCCCGGCCGACGGTCGTGCACGGGACCACGGTGGAGATGAAGACGGGTTGCGGGAAGCTGTACCTCACCGTGAACTCGGATGACCGGGGGCCGTTCGAGGTCTTTGGGAACATGGGCAAGGCCGGGGGCTGCGTGGCCTCGCAGACTGAGGCGGTAGCGCGGCTGATTTCGCTAGCGTTCCGCGTCGGCGTCAAGCCGGAGCATGTCATCAAGCAGCTCAAGGGGATCAGTTGTCACATGCCGGCTTGGGAGAAGGGCGGAGGGAAGATCCTGTCGTGCGCGGATGCCTTCGCGAAGGCCATCGAGCGAACGGTCTTCCCGGAGGCGGGACAGCTGGCGATGGACTTTAATGGGCGTAGTTTCGGGCACCTGGGGGCTTGTCCGGAGTGTGGCGGGCCGCTGCACGCCGAGAGCGGCTGCATCACCTGCCACGATTGCGGGTATAGCCAGTGTGATTAGCCTGACCCCCTGATCCCTTCTGGCGGCAGATGGCGAGGTGAGAAAGGAGGAGTTCGGACGCGGTCGGACAGACGCTTCAGGTTTCGGGTGTCGTCATCAGACAGCGGACGCGGAACCCAATGTTATTCGCCTTCCGGGTGGGCCATTCGCCGTAGCGGGCTGCCAGATTGCAGGCGCGGAAGTCATTGTCCCAGCCCCCACCCACGATTACTCGCCCCTCGCCTTTGTCCGCCACGACATTCCCCGGCGCGTTGTTGCCGAGGGCGGCAGCGATGCACCATCCGTCCTGCCCCGCCAGCGGCTGGGCGTCCAGGCACCACTCCCAGACGTTCCCCAGCACGTCGTACAGTCCCCAGGCGTTCGGCTGCTTGCTCCCCGCGTCGGCAGTGGACGCCGGGCGAGCCTGGGTGTAGCCATCGCGGCAAACCGCCACCGTCGCCACCTTGGTCTGATCATCGCTGCCGTAGGGGAAGAGGAACTCGCTCCCGGCCCGCGCCGCGTACTGCCACTCGCGCTCGCTGGGCAGGGAGTACACCCGACCTGCCTGCTTCTCCGCCGGCAATTCGGACAGCCGCCGGCAAAACTCCATGGCCTCGTCCCAGCTCACGCTGTCCACCGGCCGGTTTTTGCCGGGGAAGGCCGAGGGATTGATGCCCATTACCTTGTGGTACTGCTCCTGCGTGACCTCGGTCGTGCCCAGGTAGTAGTCGCGGTCTATGGTCACCTGGAACCCGCGCGGTTGCGGAAACATGGCTATGTTCTCGATGAAGTGCCCCGCAAAGAGGAACGTTTCGGCGCGAATCGGCGCGAGCTGCATCCCCACGGAGTTGACCAGCGGCGCCGGGGCGGGGGCCTGAGCCAGGAGGGGCCCGGCGATGAGGAAAGCGAGTGAGACGGCCGTGGCACTGGACTTACTGAGCATGAGGTTTCTCCTGACAGGTGAACTGAGTGCGGCTGCCGCGGGCCAGAGTGAGCTTGCCGGGCAGGGCGCCCCGGCCCGGCCAGTTGGGATTCCACGAAAAGACGGCATTGCGGTCTTGATCGGTGGGGTTGTTGACGTCCACGATCCACTGTCCGTCGGACATGCGGACGGCGTCGTAAGCGATATCGGGGTCGGAGCACAGGATGGGGTGGCCGAGGAAGAGATCTACGTCG
>FWPV01001502.1_pt1 | contig 64330 bp, 60 predicted proteins | sample 2228371 | NCBI WGS metagenome assembly FWPV01 (sample SAMEA103939776, study PRJEB20133) | metagenome
GGACGGCTTAGACACCCAATTTCTTACTTCAGAACAGAGCTTTACGCTACTCCCGCCTACCGCTCAGACACCCCTTGGTGCATAAGAGCGGCTAAAGGTTTTGGTGCCTGTGCCGGTCGGGTAACGCAGCAGCGCCACGTTAAACCACAGATCGTTATAATCCCTAGATAACGACGTGAAAGGAGAACCATCCAAAGTCGGAAGATTGTTCGTGGCAACTCCCGCAGCTTCGGGTTTTGAGTGTGAGAATACCGCTATAAAGTAGCGATGGCTGTCCTCCGCCCCAACATCGATTTCTTCCGTGTATGTCGAGGTGCCACTAACCGACCCATCGGCGATTATCGTGGTGATAGCTGACGGCGGTAGGCCTACTGCGTTAAGCATCGCTTGTTGCGCTACAATACCGGCCATCATGATGGCATCAAGCCAAAATTTTTGAAGTGGATCACTGACGAAAAACCTTAGTGGATTGAAGGGAGTTTTGGAGAGCAGAGCTAACGAGTAGGCGAGGTGCCCTCGGCGCGTTCTCAGTGACCTTATATCCAAATGGACTCTAAAAGTCAATATTTAAGTGCCTATTTGGTTATAACGCAAAAATGTGGCGTGTTAATCGGCCTCGATCACGCACTGAATCCGGCCGGTCGCAACCATAACGCCCCGACAGACGCCATGGTCGTCGGCCATAGGCATATGGCCGGCCAGGAATTTGGTGCGCGATGCCTCCGCCATTAGTTCGCCGAGATCACGATATGGGAAATCGATAGCGAGCGGATGACTGTGGCCCATCAGATACACTTGATATACGGCCATTACGCAGCTTCCTTCCGACGTTGCCAATAGCCCTTCCATTGCCGTGACACGGGATGGTGCAGCCCCGCCGTCGTAATCGTCAGAAATTGCTCACCGTTCGATTTGCGCCGGTTGTCTTCCCGCCATGCCATTTCATTCGCATAGGCTTCGAGCTTATCCGCGATGCGGTGATGGACACCCTGCTCGCTGCGGCGAACTCGCGAATGATAGGATTCGGCATGGTTGGTCGAAACCTCCCCTTCCGCGTAGCTCTTTGAGTGATCGATACGCCGCGTATCAAAGATCGCTTCGAGCCCGTCATAGCTTTTGGACTCATCGGCGTAGAGGATGCTACCCGGCTGGATCACGTTCACCGCCAGTTTTGCGCCTTCCAGTTCGCTGCAAACGAATGGGCGGGTCCTACCGCCGCGTTCGCGCATAACAGTGACACATTTTCGCTTGCCCGTTTGGTTCGCGAGTTGTCGCCTGTCCCGTCGATTTTCCTTCCGCGTGGCGGGCTTCGCATAGCCGCCGAAATAGGCTCCATCGATCTCGACCGACCCAGCAAGCCGTTCAGCATGTTGGAGCGCGCCGAGCGCTTCCCGCAGCTTATGCGCCAAAACGAACGCGGTCTTGTGCTGCACATTCAAATCCCGAGATAGCTGGAGGGCGCTGAGTCCTTTCGCTCCGTTGGCGAACAGGCCGATCGCGAAGAGAATGTCGCGAAGCTCCAGCTTTCGGCTAGCAAAGATCGTCCCGGATGTGGCCGAGAACTGCTTCAAGCAATTGGCGCATTTGAAAAGGCGACGCTTCCGGATTTCGCCGGTCTTGCGATTCTTCACGGTGCGGGTGATCCGATAGACGACGGCGCACTGGCAGTGATGGCAAAAAGGTTCGCCGTCCGTCTCTACATAGCGAAGCGCGATGAATGCGTCTTCCGCCTCCTCTTCGGACATGCGGGCAACGCGCTTGAGATCAAGCGTCCTTGCCGGTGCCGAGAGAAGAAAATGCTGCGACTCACCCTCCAATGCGTTACGTTCGCATCGGATATGATGACTCAGTCCAAGCAGGTCAAGCTAAATCGCATCATATTTGATGATATTTGAATCATAAGGATTACGTTTGTGACAGATTGGTCGGCGTATGCGAAAGGGATTTTGAGGGCGGAAATGCTCAGAAAGGGGATGAGCTATGCCGATTTGGTTACGGCTCTGGCGCAAAACGGCGTGAAGGAATCTGAAGCCAATCTCAGGAATAAGGTCAGCCGAGGCTCCTTTACTGCCGCGTTTCTCTTCGAGTGCATGGATGCAATGGGTGTCAAAACGCTCCATCTCTAATAGAGAAAAGGCTGGACATTTTTCATATCCGCAAGTAATAAGCCTTCGTATCGCGGTAAACGCGCATACAGATAGCCCTCCCTTCTGACTCAAGGGTTGGTTCCAGAAGCCCGCAGACGGTCCTACCCGCTGCGGGCTTCGTCGTTTCTGACGACAGAAACGCAAATAGACGTAAAAAATCGCAAGGGCAAGCATTTTTTGCTTGACCAAGAGTTTTTAGTTTAATTGCTACTATGTGGAGTCGGATTTACAGTCAATGTATATTTATACCTTACATTGACGGTATTAAATTAGGGGTCAAATTCGACCTCCGGTTTGTTGATAGCTCGCCATTGCATCGGGTAGCGTCCGGAAGATTCAACGGTCTTGCCTCGATGGTGTCGAAGTGAGGCTTCAACTGCATTTACAGTTCGCTGGGCCAGCTTTTGATCTGGATTTTCACACCCTACCTCCCGCAATACCTGCATCGCAATTTCGCGCGCGGTCATCGGTTCGGAAGCGTCGCGAAGAATGTTCATCCCCCGCCTCCCGCATGAACCGAACGGAACGGGCAAGGTATGCGTCCATGGTTGAATGGGAGGGGCTTGCTCGGGCTTCCAATCTGGATGCGCGTCACGAAGTAGCAACTCTGCACCGGAGATTAGATTCTCCAACTGCGGGATGCGTGCCTCCAACTCAGGCAGCTTTTCGGCTTCGCGCCGTATCCGGGCGATCGACGCGTGGACGACCTGCAACTCACCAGTAAGGGCCGAGTAGCGTTGCTCCAGCGATTTCTTGAAGTTTGAAATTCCCATGCCCCAAAGCATAGGGAACGACGCTGGAGTCCGGCTAGGTAGCTCTTGGTGCGTTTGCTACTTAATACCGGGAGAGTGGATGCCCCGTGAGGATTCGAACCTCAATAGACGGAATCAGAATCCGTAGTCTTACCATTAGACGACGGGGCAATGAGGCGGGCGCAATATGATTGCGTGGCGTTCGTGTCAAGACCGGCGGGACGGGGCGAACGAGTCCGCTTGCCCTGCCGCATTTCGCCGCTAGCATCGCGGCACAACAATCGGCGCCGTGCCGCGGACGCCGGGAGGAGTGGACTGATGCGTCATGTCGCGATCGTGGGATCGGGTCCCGCGGGCTATTACACCGCCGAATCTCTGCAAAAGGCGGGCGACATCGCGATCGACGTCATCGACCGGCTGCCCGTCCCCTATGGCCTGATCCGTACCGGGGTGGCGCCCGATCACCAGTCGATCAAGGCGGTGTCGCGGCGGTACGAGGGCGTCGCGCTGACCGACAATGTCCGCTTCGTCGGCCATGTCGCGGTCGGCAGCGACGTGACGATCGACGAGCTGACCGCGCTGTACGACGCGGTCGTGCTGGCGACCGGGGCGCCGAACGACCGGCCGCTCGATATTCCTGGCGCCGACCTGCCCGGCGTCATCGGCAGCGCCGCCTTTGTCGGCTGGTACAACGGCCATCCCGATTTCGCCGGGCTGAACCCGCCGCTCGATGCGGCGGGGGTTGCGGTGATCGGCAATGGCAATGTCGCACTCGACGTCGCGCGCATCCTGGCGAAGACCCCGGCCGAGTTCGCGGGCAGCGACATCGTCGCCCACGCGCGGGCGCAGCTGGCGGAAAGCGCGGTGCGCCACATCCATATCTTGGGCCGCCGCGGCCCGCATCAGATCGCGATGACGCCGAAGGAGCTGGGCGAACTGGGGCATCTGGAACGCGCCAGCCCGCGCGTCGACCCCGCCGACCTGCCACCCGAGGGCGACGATGCGCTGCTCGAACCCGGGATGCGCAAGTCGGTGACGCATTTGCGCAGCTTTGCCGCCAATCCGGTCGCCAAGCCGGTGACGATCGATTTCGACTTTTTCGCGATGCCGGTGGCGATCGAGGGGGAGGGCAAAGCGCAGCGCGTGATCGTCGAGCGCACCACGCTGGACGACGACCTGCGCAGTCACGGCACCGGCGAAACCTACGCGATCGATGCGGGGCTGGTCATCAGCTGCATCGGTTACCAGACGCCGCCGATTCCCGGTGTGCCCTATGAACATGGCCGTGGCCGCTTTGCGAGCGACGAGGGACGCATCCTGCCCGGCCTCTATTGCGTCGGCTGGGCGCGGCGCGGGCCGTCGGGGACGATCGGCACCAACAAACCCGACGGCGCGCGGATCGCCGAACTGGTGCTGGAGGATGTCGGGCGCGGCGCGGGCAAGGCGGGGCGGCCGGGTCTTGATGCGTTGCTGGCGAGCCGCGGGGTGGCGCCGGTGACCTTTGCCGACTGGCGGCGGATCGAGGCGGCGGAGGTCGCCGCAGCGCTCGACGGCAATCCGCGCGAGAAATTCACCAGCGTCGAGGCGATGCTGGAGGCGATCGGGCGGTGACGCCCGCAGACGGCAAAGCGCGTTGAAAGGCCGCGTCCGCACGGCGCTGCGCTGGCTGCTCGTGCTCGCTTATGGCTATGCGGGCTATCTGCACCTGGTGCGCCCCGAACCGTTTCTGGCGATCACCCCGCCGTGGGTGCCGCAGCCCGAGCTGGTCGTCGCGGCCACCGGCGTCGCAGAGATTTTGGGCGCCATCGGCCTGATGATTCCGCGGATGCGCAAGGTCGCAGGGTGCGGGCTGGCGCTTTATGCGCTGTGCGTATGGCCCGCGAATATCCACCACGCGCTGGCCAATATCGCGATCGGCGGCGAGACATTGAGCTGGTGGTATCACGGGCCGCGGCTGGCGTTGCAGCCGGTGATCATCTGGTGGGCGCTGTGGGCGAGCGGGGCGGTCGAGTGGCCTTTTGGCAGGAAATAATCGTCGCCCCCGCGGAGGGCGCTTCAGAGTCACGTGCCTCTGAACGCGGCCGCTGTCGGTTTACACGGCGATACTGCAAATCTGAGCTAGCGGCCCCCGCCTCCGCGGGGGCGACGGCATTTCCCTACTTCGCCACCGGCGTCTCGACCGGCGGCTGCCCCTTCTGGCTGGCCGCATAGGCTTCGTTCGCCTTCAGCACGCGCAGCATGTTGCCGCTCGCAATCTTTTCGAGCTCGGCCTGCGTATAACCGCGCCGCGCCAGTTCGGCGAACAGCGCCGGATAGCCGGTGACATCCTCCAGCCCGACCGGGGTCGCATCCATCCCGTCATAATCGCCGCCGATCCCGATATGGTCGACGCCGATCGTCTTCTTGATGTGGTCGAAATGGTCGGCGGCGAGCCCGATCGGCGTCGACGGCGGCGGGTTGGCGGCGTCCCATGCCTTGAGCGCTGCGGCGGCACCGTCGGGATTGCCCAGATAGAGCGCGTCGAGCCGCGCGCGTTCGGCGGTCCGCTTCAGGCCATGTTGGCGCAGATTGGGATCGACGAAGGCGGCGTAGAACACCACCATGATGATCCCGCCATTGGCCTTGACCGCGGGCAGCACCGAATCGGGAACATTTCGCGGATGGTCGTTGACCGCGCGCACCCCCGAATGGCTGAACATCACTGGCGCCTTGGTCGCCTCCAGCGCGTCCTTCATCGTCGCTTCGCTGACGTGGCTCAAATCGACGATCATGCCGAGGCGGTTCATTTCCTGCACGACCTGGCGCCCGAAATCGGTGAGCCCGTCGTGCTTCGGCGCATCGGTCGCGCTGTCGGCCCAAGGGACGTTCTTGCTGTGGGTCAGCGTCATGTAGCGCACCCCCATGCCGAACATTTCGCGCAGCACGGCGAGCGACGAGCCGATCGACTGGCCGCCCTCGATTCCCAGCATCCCGGCGATCTTGCCCGCCTTCATCTGCCGTTCAAGCTCGGCCGAATTATAGGCGAGCGACAGGTCGGCGGGATAACGCGCGATCAGCCGTTTCGCGACGTCGATCTGTTCGATCGTCTGCTGCACCGCCAGCTGCTCGTTGGTGTTCGACGGCACATAGACCGACCAGAATTGCGCGCCGACGCGGCCCTTGCGCAGCCGCTGGATGTCGGTGTGCATCACCGTTCCGTCGGGCTTGGGCTTGGTGGTGTCACGAAAGTCGAAGTTGTTGATGACGTTGCCGACCTGCCCGCGCAGTTCCCACGGCACGTCATTATGCCCGTCGAACACCGGCGCGCGCTGCAGCGCGGCTTCGGCGACCGCCTCGGGCGATTTCTGCGCGGCGGCGGGGGTGGCGATGAGGGCGAGAGCGGCAAGGCCGGTGAGCAGGGAGCGTTTGTTCATGGAGCGCGACCTTAAGTTCTTGGACGGAAGGCGCAACCCCGCAACGCAGCTGCGCGGCCAACGGGTCGCGCCAAATTAATCTCACACAAAGACACAAAGATGGCGGTTCGCTCGCGCGAGGGAGCGGCCATCTTCGTGTTTTGTGTGAGACATTCTTCTTGCAGCTTCGCTGCGAAGGACCGAGCTTGACGTTTACGTCAACCACGCGCAGCATCCCCCCCATGACAGCCTTCGACGACTGGCGCGCGCGCTCGCCCTATTATGACGAAACGCATGAGGCGCTGGCGCAGAGCGTCCGCCGTTTTGTCGCGCGCGAGATCGCGCCGTACATCGACCGCTGGGAGGTCGAGGGCGAATTGCCGCGCGAGTTGCACAAGAAGGCGGCGGAGGCGGGCATCCTCGGGCTGCGTTATCCCGAGCGATATGGCGGATACAGCGAGGGTTTCGACAATTTTCACGGGCTGGTGCTGACCGAGGAACTCGCCGCGGTCGGTGCCGGCGGGCTGGGGGCGTCGCTGATGACGCACGGCATCGGCCTGCCGCCGATCCTGGCGCTGGGGTCCGAAGAATTAAAGCAACGCGTCGCGCCGCCGGTGCTGAGCGGCGACAAGATCATCGCACTCGGCATCACCGAGGCGGGCGGCGGCAGCGATGTCGCGAACCTCAAGACCACAGCGGTGAGAGACGGCGATGCCTATGTCGTCAACGGCGGCAAGATGTTCATCACCAGCGGGATGCGGGCCGACTGGTTGACCTGCGCCGTCCGTACCGGCGGGCCGGGCGCGGCGGGCATTTCGCTGCTTCTCATCGACATGGATGCCCCCGGGGTCGAGCGTACGCGGCTCGACAAGATGGGCTGGCGGTGCAGCGACACCGCGGCGATCCATTTCAGCGATGTCCGCGTCCCGGCGGAAAACCTGATCGGCGCCGAGAATGGCGGCTTCATCGGCATCATGCGCAATTTCAACAGCGAGCGGCTGGGCATGGCGATGGGCTGCTGCGCCTATGCCCGCGTCGCGATGGCCGAGGCGGCGGAGTGGGCGCAGAGCCGTGAGACCTTCGGCAAGCCGCTCGTCGGCCACCAGTCGATCCGCATCAAGCTCGCCGACATGGAGCGCCAGATCGAAGCGACGCAGGCGTGGGTCGACCTCTGCGCGTGGCAGGTCAAGCATGGCAAGGACCGCCCCGCCGACTTTGCGATGCTCAAGGTACAAGCGACGCGGATGCTGGAAGCGGTGGCGCGCGAGGCGGCGCAGGTGCTGGGCGGCGCCAGCTACATCACCGGCAGCAAGGTCGAGCGCATCTACCGCGAGGTCCGCGTCAACGCGATCGGCGGCGGCAGCGAGGAGATCATGCTCGACCTGGCGGGGCGGCAATTGTTCGGGGGCAAGCGTTAGCAACGCCGCGTCCGTGGCCACTCGACACGGGCCCACCTTGGCGGCACACTTGCCGCATGGACACATCATCACATAGCTGGCCCGCCGAGGCCGAAACCCTGCTCGACGACCTCGTCGACCTTCGCCGCGCGATTCACCGCGAGCCCGAACTCGGTTTGCAGAACCCCAAGACGCTCGCCAAGATCAAGACCGCGCTCGACGGGCTGCCGCTCGAGTTTCGCGAGGGGCCGTCGACGACCGGACTCGTCGCGATCCTGCGCGGGCCGGCGAACGGGCGCACTGTGCTGCTGCGCGGCGACATGGATGCGTTGCCGCTGGTCGAGGATACCGGGCTCGACTTCTCCTCCGAAACCATCGGCGCGATGCACGCGTGCGGGCATGACACGCATGTCGCGATGCTCGTCGGCGCGGCGAAGCTGCTGTGCGCGGCGCGCGATCGCTTGCCCGGGACGGTGATGTTCATGTTCCAACCGGGCGAAGAGGGCCATCATGGGGCGCGCTTCATGCTGGATGACGGGATCATCGATCCGCTGCCCGATGCGGCTTTTGCGCTCCACATCATGCCCAACGCGCCGCACGGGATTTTCGCCTCGCGCGCGGGGCCGTTGCTCGCCTCGTCGGACGTGCTCTCGATCACGGTCAAAGGCGCGGGCGGGCATGCGTCGATGCCGCACGATGCGGTCGATCCGATCCCGGTCGCCTGCGCCATCGTCGCCGCGATCCAGACGATGGTGACGCGCCGCATTTCGGTGTTCGATCCTGCGGTCGTGACAATCGCGAAGATCGCGGCGGGGACGACGAACAATATCATTCCCGAAACCGCCGAGATGCTGGGCACGATCCGCACGCTCTCTCCCGAACGCCGAGCGATGGTGGCGCGCGAGCTAAAACGCCTTGCCCCCGCAATTGCCGAGGCACATGGCTGCACCGCCGAAGTCATCATCGACGAGGGCTTTCCGGTCACCATTTGCGACAGCCGCGCGGTGGCATTTGGCCAGTCGGTCGTCGAGGCGACCTTCGGCGAGGCGGCGTGGCTGATGATGGACCATCCGGTGATGGGCGCCGAGGATTTCTCCTACGTCCTCGAAAAAGTCCCCGGCGCGATGTTCTGGCTGGGCGCGAGCGCCGAGGGCAGCGACTGGCGCGCGTGTTGCGGGTTGCACAGCAACCGCATGGTGCTCGACGAAAAGGTGATGGCGCGCGGCGCGGCGCTGCACGCAGCGCTGGCGGAGCGTTTCTTGAACGAAGGATTCAACGCATGATCAACATCATCGGCGCGATCATCTCGGGCCTGATCATCGGCGCGTTGGCGCGCTTCTTTTATCCGGGCGCGGTCGAGATGGGATGGATCGCGACGATCCTGCTCGGCATCGGCGGCTCGCTGCTCGCCGGGCTGGTGACGACGCGCGGCGTACGCGGCGAATTCCACCGCGCGGGATGCTTTGCTTCAGTGATCGGCGCGATCGTTTTGATTCTGGTGGGACGGTTGTTCGGCGTCGGCGGCTAAGGCACCAGCACCGTATCGACCGCCTCCGCCAACATCGCCGGATAATCCAGCGTGTAGTGCAGCCCGCGGCTTTCCTTACGGTGGAGCGCGCTGCGGACGATCAGGTCGGCGCATTGGAGGAGGTTGCGGAGCTCGATCAGGTCGGTGGTGACGCGGAAGTGGCCGTAATAATCATCGACCTCGCCGGTGAGCAGGCGGATGCGGTGCTGCGCGCGCTCCAGCCTTTTGGTCGTGCGCACGATGCCGACATAATTCCACATGAAGCGGCGGATTTCGGTCCAGTTCTGCTTGATGATCACCTCTTCATCCGAATCGGTGACGCGGCTTTCGTCCCACGGGCGGATCGGCGGCGGCGGCTCGAGCTGGTCCCAGCGCGCGATGATGTCCTTCGCGGCCGCCTCGCCGAACACGAAACATTCGAGCAGGCTGTTCGACGCGAGGCGGTTTGCGCCGTGTAGCCCGCTTTCGGTGCATTCGCCCGCGGCATACAGCCCCGGCAGGTCGGTGCGCCCGGCCAGGTCGATCAATATGCCGCCGCAGGTATAATGCTGCGCCGGAACCACCGGGATCGGCTGCTTCGTCATGTCGATGCCCAGCGTCAGCAATTTCTCATAGATGTTCGGGAAATGCCCAGCGACGAAATCGGGATCGAGGTGACTGATGTCGAGATGGACATAGTCGAGCCCCGAGCGCTTGATCTGGTCGTCGTTGGCGCGCGCCACGACATCGCGCGGCGCGAGTTCGGCGCGCGCGTCATAATCGGGCATGTAGCGGTGGCCGGTGATGGGATGCTTGAGGATTCCGCCCTCGCCGCGCACCGCCTCGGTGATCAGGAAATTCTTGACGTCGAGATTGTAGAGGCAGGTCGGGTGGAACTGCATCATTTCCATGTTCGACACGCGGCAGCCCGCACGCCACGCCATGGCGATGCCGTCGCCGGTCGCGCCGCGAGGCGCGGTCGAGAATTGGTACACACGCCCCGCGCCGCCGCTCGCAAGGATCGTCGCGCGGCCGACATGCGCGCGGACCTTCCCGGTTTTTTCATCGAGCGCATAGACGCCCCACACGCGCCCCGATCCCGAATAGCGTTCCTCGTGCCGTCCGGTGATCAGGTCGACGCACGCCTGCCCCGGAAGCAAGGTGATGTTCGGATGCGCCTCGGCCGTCTTGAGCAACGCCGCCTGCACAGCCCAGCCGGTCGCGTCGTCGACATGGACGATGCGGCGGTGCGAGTGCCCGCCCTCGCGCGTCAGGTGCAGCGCCTCGGCATCCTTGTTGAAGGGCACGCCCATCTCGACGAGGCGCTCGATCGAGGCGGGCGCATTTTCGACGACGAACTCGACCGTCTCGCGCCGGTTGAGCCCGGCGCCCGCGACCATCGTGTCCTCGATATGATTGTCGAACGTATCGCCCGCGTCGAGCACCGCGGCGATGCCGCCCTGCGCCCAGGCGGTCGACCCGCCGGTGAGCTCGCCTTTGGCCAGCACCAGCACCCTGCAATGATCGGCGAGCGCGATCGCAGCGGTCAGCCCCGCGGCGCCCGATCCCACGATGATGACGTCATGTTCACTCATGGCGCCTCTGTTGCACAGCATGGCGCGGCGTGACAGGGGGGATCGATGGTCGTCGCCAAGGGGAATAATCACCATGCCTAAAGTCGAGCTTCAGCGACGGACGCTGCTTGCCGCGCTGGCGGCGCTGCCGCTGGCGGGCTGTGCGACTTTCCGCACCACCGCCTCGCGCGACCTGACGGTCGTTACCTTCAACATCTGGCACGATGCGGGCGGCCAGTGGCCGAAACGGCTCGGCCTGCTCAGCGATGTCCTGCGCGCCGCCGACGCCGATGTCATCGCGCTGCAGGAAGTGCTCGAAGATGCCGGCAAGGGGCTGCCCAACCAGGCCGACACGATCGCCCGCGCCCTCGGCTACCGCCAGGTCCACTTCGTCGCGCCCGAGCCCGAGGGCGCGCCCAAACGCTATGGCAACGCCATCCTCACCCGCCTGCCGGTGGTCGAGGTCGCGCGGCGCAAGCTCGCGCCGCTGTCCGATTACCGCACCGCGATCCGCGTTCGGGTGCAAAGCGCCGACGGCCCGGTCGACATCGTCGGCACCCACCTGGCGTGGCAGCCCGAGGCGGGCGCCGTCCGCGCCGAACAGCTGACCGACCTTCTGGGCTGGCTGCCGACCGATGGCGTGCCGCTGATCGTCATGGGCGATTTCAACGCGCCGCTCGACGATCCGGGGCTGCGCGCGATGGGGCCGCCGCGCTTTGCTTCGGCGCTGCCGCCGGGGGCTGCATCGACCACGCTTAATCCCGCGCGCGGCCACCAGCCCCGCGTGATTGACCACATCTTCGTCGAACCCGCCGCCTTTGCCGTGAGCGACGCGCGCGTCATCGGCGATCAGGCGGTCGACGGCGAATATCCGTCGGACCATTTCGGCGTCGCGGCGCAGCTTACACGCCGCTGAGCAATCAGGCGGCGCGGCGCGTCAAATTCAGGAACACGTCCTCAAGATCGGCCTCGCGCGTCGACACATCGACGATGCCGTGGCCCATCGCATTGACCGCGGCGAGCACCTCGCCCGCGTTCATGCGGTCCTTGTTGTAACTGATCGCCAAGCCGCGCTCGCCCGCGCGCTCGACCCTCTCGAACGCCGGATGGGTGGGCAGCGTGGTCACGTCGGCATCCAGCGTCACGACGACGATTTTTTCGCGCGCCATGTCGACCAGCTCGCGGGTCGGCTTGTTCGCGATCAGCTTGCCATGGTTGATGATTGCGATCCGGTCGCACAGCTCCTCGGCTTCCTCCAGATAGTGCGTGGTGAGCACCACGGTGACGCCGCGGTCGTTGAGCGACTGCACATATTCCCAGAGCTGCTGGCGCAGTTCGATATCGACTCCCGCGGTCGGCTCGTCGAGCACGATGATCGGCGGCGAATGGACCATCGCCTTGGCGACGAGCAGGCGGCGTTTCATGCCCCCCGACAGGGTGCGCGCATAGGCATCGCGCTTGTCCGACAGGTGCACCGCGGCGAGCAGCTCGTCCGAAATCCGCTTGGCCTTGGGCACGCCATAGAGTCCCGCCTGATTCTCGAGCGTCTCGAAGGGGGTGAAAAAGGGGTCGAAGACGATTTCCTGCGGCACGATGCCGATCGAATATTTGGCGTTGCGCGGATCGGCGTCAATGTCGAAGCCCCAGATGCTCGCCGATCCGGCGGTCTTGTTGACCAGCCCCGCGAGGATATTGATGAGCGTCGACTTGCCCGCGCCGTTTGGCCCTAGCAGGCCGAAAATCGTCCCGCGCGGCACGTCGAAACTGACATTGTCGAGCGCCCGTTTGCCGCCGGCATAGGTTTTGGAGACGGCGTCGATGCGGATCGCGGCTTCGGTCATGGCTGCTTCCATACCCCTGCGTCCGCACAACGCAAAGCGCTGATCGCGGTGCGATCGCGTTGGACAGCGCGGTGTTAACCCAATGTTGGAAAGTCGCGGTTAGAGGGAAGGGTGTGAGGACCAGACACACCCATAAGCCGCAGTTCGCGCTGCGCTGCGCCGCTGCCTGTGCGCTGATGACCGCTCCGGCGATCGCGACCCCGGTGCAGGCGCAGCAGACGGCGCAGAGCCAGAGCGAAGCCATCGTGCTGCGCCCGCTGTCCTTCTTCAAGGTCAACGACCTCGATTTCGGCGACATCATTCCGTCGAACGCGGCGGGGACGGTGACGATCGCGCCCGACGGCTCGCGCAGCCGCACCGGCGGCGTCACGCTGGCGGGCAACAACGGTGCCCCGGCACGCTTCGCCGGCCTCGGCAGTTTCAACCGCCAGGTCAATATCTCGCTCGGGTCGAACACGATCTGGCTGACCGGACCGGGGGTACGGATGCGCGCGCGCACCTTTGAAATCGGCAGCACGCCGACCGCGGTGCTGTCGACGTCGCCGACGCGGTTCCGGATCACCTCGCCGCTCGGCAATTATAATTTCCCCGTCGGGGCGACGCTGGAGGTCGGCGCCAACCAGGCGCCCGGCGTCTACAACGGCACCTTCACGATCACGCTCAACTATCTTTGACTTTTGTCCTGTGGGGGGACGACGGCACCGGACGACCACAGGGTTCAACTACCCTGCCGGTGCCGTCATGACCCCCGCCGTCATCTGCTGCGCAGACCCGATTGCTCCCGCCCCGCGCGCTTGCTATGGGCGCGGTCGATGACCCAGCCCGCGCCCGAAACCATCCGCACCCCGAAAACCCGCATCGCGTGCGACGGCACCGGCGACGGCCTCGCCGACGCCGCCCTCGGCCATCCGCGCGTATGGCTGGAAATCGACGCCGACGCGGGCTTTGTCGACTGCGGCTATTGCGACCGCCGCTTCATCCTGATCGGCGGGGTCGCCGATCACGCCTGACCTTTGGGTTACGCGTAAACAACCCCTTTACCATGCCCGTGCATCAACGGCTCACGCCCTGCTGGCATAAATGTGTCAGACAGGAGCAGAATCTGTGGGGATTCGAGGGACCAGAAACTGTCGGGACGCCGCGCGCGGCCTGACCATCGTCGCGGCGGCGGGCGCCATGCTGTGCGCGCCCGCGCAGGCGGCCGACACCAATGTCACCGCGAACGCCGCGGTCATCCGGCCGAACACATTGATCAAGACCGACGACCTGAACTTCGGGACGCTGGTCAGCGGGCCGACCGGCGGCACCGTCACCGTCAACCCGGTCACCAATGCGCGCACATCGGGCGGCGGCGTGACGCTCGTCGGCACCGCGGCGCAGCGCGCGGTGTTTCAGGGCACCGGGGGGATTTTCCTCATCACCGTATCGGGCAGCACGTCGGTGACGCTGGCGCGGGCCGGCGGCGGCGCGCCGAATATGACCGCCAGCCTGGTGCGCGCCGCGACCACCAGCGGCGGCGGCATCGCGTTGCTGGGATCGGGGCTGCTGCCCAGCGGGGTGCAGACCTATTATATCGGCGGCACGCTGACGGTCCCGGCGAACCAGCCTGCGGGCGATTACAGCGGGACATTCACGCTGACGGTCAATTATCTATAGGTTTGCGGCGGGTTCCAGAGCGACAGGCGACATCTATTGAATCGTCACCCTGAACTTGTTTCAGGGTCTATGGCCTCGATCCGCTGATCAATAGGCTCAGCGCGACGTTGACCCATCGGTGTCCACGTCGGCGTCCCGTCCCTTGAATCCCTGCGCGATCACATAGAGTTCGGGCGACCCCTTGCGACTGGCCGGGGGTTTGGCGTGCTTTACCGTCGCAAAATTCTGTTTGAGGATGTTGAGCAGCGTGTGATCGGCGCCGCCCGCAAACACCTTGGCGACAAAGGTGCCGCCCGGCTGCAAATTCTGAACCGCGAAATCGGCGGCGGTTTCAGCCAGGCCGATCGTGCGAAGATGGTCGGTCTGCTGGTGGCCGACGGTGTTCGCCGCCATGTCCGAAATCACCAGGTCGGGGGCGCTGCCCAGCGCCTCGATCAGCGCATCGGGCGCGGCATCGTCCATGAAGTCCATTTCCAGGATCGCAACGCCCTCGATCGGCTCGCACGCCAGCAGATCGATGCCCGCGACGCGCGCGCGCGGGTTCGCTTTGCGCACCACCTGCGACCAGCCGCCGGGGGTGATGCCCAGATCGACGACCGCGCGCGCCTTCCGGATGAATCCGAACTTTTCGTCGAGTTCGATCAGCTTGTACGCGGCGCGCGAGCGATAGCCCTCGGCCTGCGCGCGGCGGACATAGGGGTCATTGAGCTGGCGTTGCAGCCAGCGCGTCGACGAGGTGCTGCGCTTTTTCGCGGTCTTGACGCGCACATGCAGGCCGCCGCGACCTCCGCCGCCGCTGCCGCGCTTGCCCCCGCTCATGACCGATATTCGCGCCGCGTGACCGGGACGTCGCGTCCCTGCATCGCCAGCGTCCGCAAAATGCCCTCGCGGATGCCGCGGTCGGCGACGCCGACGCGCGCCGCGGGCCACAGGTCGATGATGCTTTCCAGGATCGCGCAGCCCGCGACGACCAGATCGGCGCGCTCGCGCCCGATGCACGCGATTTCGGCGCGGTCCGCCATGCTGGCGTCGGCGAGGCGGCGGCTGATCTCGCGCATCGCATCGGCGGGCACCACCAGCCCGTCGACCGCGCGGCGGTCGTATCGCGGCAGGTTCAGGAACACGCTCGCCAGCGTCGTCACCGTGCCGCTGGTGCCGAGCAGCCGCAGCTGCTGCCCCGCGAATTTCTGCGCGCGCCCGGCGAAGTCGGCAAAGGCGTTGCGGGTCACGTCGCGCATATGGGCATAGGCGGCCTGCCGCCCGGCCAGGCTGTCTTCGGGCAGCGGCGCATGTTCGGTCAGCGACACCACCCCCCACGGGACGCTCGTCCAGTCGTGGATCTTGACGTCATGGTCCGACACGTCGACGTGCATCAGCTCGGTCGAACCGCCGCCGATGTCGAAAATCAGCGCCGGCCCTTCGCCCGGTTCCATCAGATTGTGGCATCCCAGCGCCGCCAGCCGCGCCTCTTCGGCGGGCGAAATGATGTCCAGCACGATGCCGGTTTCGCGGCGGACGCGCGCCGCCAGTTCGGCGCCGTTGGCGGCGCGGCGGCACGCCTCGGTCGCGACCGCGCGCGACAGCGTGACATGGCGGCGGCGCAGCTTGTCGGCGCAGATCGCCAGCGCGGCGACGGTGCGGTCCATCGCCGCGTCGCTGATCCGCCCGCTGCTGTGCAATCCCTCGCCCAGCCGGACGATCCGCGAAAAGGCGTCGATCACGACCAGCTCGCCATCCTGCGGCCGCGCGATCAGCAGGCGGCAATTGTTGGTGCCCAGGTCGATGGCGGCATAGCTGCGGGGACGGATGAAATGTTGCGCACGCGCGGCCGGTTCGGCCTTTCCTCGCGCTTTTGCCGCCGACCCCGTTCGCGAACCCGGCCGCGGCGCTCGCCCTGATGGCGCTGCCATTTGCCGCATGGCTGTACTTACCTGTCTCTCTCACCCGTCCGCAAAGCCGGACCGGCACTTGCCGCCGAACCTAGGCGGTGGGGGCGGCGAACGCAACCCCGACCCCGTCCGGCACCCGCCGGACAGGAAAAACCCCGCCCGGCGGGTGCCGGACGGGGTGGAGGGAGAGGGAATTTATTGGGGGTCGGGTCCGCCTCTCGATAGCGGCCGTCGTTCCCCGGATCGGCGCGGACGACTTAGCGGCAGCCGTCGTTGCCCTTGTCGATCGCGCGGCCGGCGATGGCGCCGACGGCGCCGCCGATGATCGTGCCGACGGTGCGGTCGCCGCGACCGGCGATTTCATGGCCGGCCAGGCCACCGGCGATTGCGCCGATGATCGTCCCGCCGGTGCCATTGTCGCACTGGCGATAGTTGCGCTGGTTATAATAGCGGCGATCCTGGCGGTAATCGCGGCGATCGGCGCGGCGGTCGTAACGACGGTCATAGCGGCGGTCGTCGCGGCCATAGCGCGCGTCGTAGCTCGCATAGCCATGGTTGTTGTAATAACCGTTCTGTGCGGCGGCGGGTGCCGCCATGCCCAGCGTCGCGGTGGACATCAGGGCGGCGATCGAGAGGGTCACCATCTTTTTCATCGTCGTTCTCCTTCTTTCGTCGTTCGGCCCTTCGGGGCGTTGTCGATGAAGGGGTTATGCGCGATTCGCATTGAGTGAAGCCTGAACGCCGCTGTTGGCTGGCGTTCAGCTTCGGGCGCCGAAATGCTTTGCTTTTGCCGGCCGCGACCCTAACCCCGCGCCGATGCGCCGTGCGATATTTGCTTTGCTGATCCTGCTGCTTGTCGGCCCAATGCCGTGGACGGTGCAGCGCTTCCCCGTCGACGACCACCGTCAACTGGTGATCGCGCGTCCGCTGCCCGACCGGCCGCCGCCGTCGGGATCGCTGCGTTTCGTGCGCGGCTGGCACCTGGTCAGCCCGCACAGTCGGTTCGGGGGCTTCTCCGCGCTCGCGCGCACCGGCCCGGGCGCCTTCATCCTGGTCGGCGACAATGGCTACCGGACGCGGCTGACGATCGATGCGGCGGGGCGCGTGGGCGGCGTCGATATCCGTGCGCTGCCGACGCCCGACGGTCGTCCGGCGAGCAAGGCGATGGCCGATGTCGAGGCGTTATTTGTCGATTCGGGCGACGACCGCGCGTGGATCGCGCTCGAAGGGATCAACCAGATATGGCGCCTCGATGCCGGCCTTTCGCGCATCGAGGCGCGGCGCAAGCTGCCGCAGCCGCGCTGGCCGGCGAATCGCGGCGCCGAGGCGATGGCGCGGTTGCCCGACGGGCGCATGGTCGTCTTTTCGGAGGATGCCGATGACGATCCGCGCGGGCGCGAGGCGCTGCTTTACGCCGGCGACCCCGCGATGCCGGGGCCGCCGCCGCAACGTTTCTTCTATGACGCGCGCGGCAAGGGGCTGGTCAGCGACGCCGCGGTTCTACCCGACGGGCGCATCCTGCTCGTGCATCGCAGGCTCGGCTTCGATCCGGTGTTTACGACCATCCTGGCCGTGGTCGATCCGGTCGACATCCGCACCGACGGGGTCGTGCACTCGCAAACGATAGGCCGTGTGCCGCGCCGCCTCGCCGAAAATTACGAGGGCGCGGCGGTCGGCGTCGAAGGCGGCCGGACATACTTGTGGCTCGTCTCGGACGATAATTTCAACCGCTGGCAGCGCAGCCTGCTGCTGCAATTCGAGCTGATGGACCTGCCACCCGCCCGGACGCCAGACAGCAAAAAGGCCGCGCGGAAACCGGCGGCCTGATTGCGATTAGCGATGGAAATGCGCTTAAGCGGCCTTTTCGGCCAGCTTCTTCGCCACTTCCTTCTTCACCTTGCGCGCCGACGCCGACAACTGGTCGTCGCCGGCCTTCAGCAGCCAGTTGTCGAGGCCGCCATTATGCTCGACGGTGCGCAGGCCGTGGGTCGACACGCGCAGCTTCACGCCCTTGCCCAGCGCGTCCGACAGCAACGTCACATTCTGCAAATTGGGCAGAAAGGTCCGCTTGGTCTTGTTGTTGGCGTGGCTGACATTGTTGCCAACCATACGACCCTTGCCGGTCAGTTCGCAGATGCGCGACATGCTGTTTGTCCTCGTACAAAATTTCGGTTCGGCGTCCGGGTGCGTCCCGCAAAATCGGGGGCGGCAGGACCGGAGTGAGCCGGGAAAGGCGCGCGCTTATCGGCTTGCCGCAGATTCGTCAAGGGACTAGCGGGAAAAGCGATGCCACAATTTCCGCTCCCCGAACCGATGCGCGCCGCGCTGAATCTCGCGAAAAGCGCCGCCGCGGCGGGCGAAGTGCCGGTCGGGGCGGTCGTCGTCAAGGACGGGATGATCGTCGGCGAAGGTCATAATGCGCCGCGCACCGCCCACGACCCGACCGCGCACGCCGAAATCGTCGCGATTCGCGCCGCGGCGCGGGCGCTGGGCAATGAACGGCTCGACGGCTGCGATTTATACGTGACGCTGGAGCCATGCGCGATGTGTGCGGGGGCGATCGCCCACGCCCGCATCGCGCGGCTTTATTATGGCGCCGACGATCCGAAAGGCGGCGCGGTCGCCCACGGCCCGCGCGTCTTTGCCCAGCCGACGGTGCATCACCGGCCCGAGGTTTACGACGGCATCGGGGCAGGGGAGGCGGGGGCGCTGCTCCGGGACTTTTTCGCGGCGCGGCGTTAGATTACAGCGCTGCCTGCGCAGGGGAGCGGCGGCTTAAGTCCCCAAAACCTCCTCCACCCACTCCGGCACCAGCCGCGTCGCCGGGCCGTGCCGCGCCTCGGCGAACCAGTAACTCCCCTGGCTCGGTTCCATGTTGAGTTCCAGCGTCAGCGCCCCCGACTGGCGCGCCTCGCGCACGAACCCCGCTGCTGGATAAACCGCCCCCGACGTGCCGATTGACACGAACAGATCGGCGCGGTTCAGCGCGTGGTAAATCTCGTCCATCCGGTACGGCATCTCCCCGAACCATACGATGTCGGGGCGCAGCGTCCCCGCCGCGCCGCACGCCGGACAGGCGGGCCGATCGAGCAGCGGCCCGGTCCACGGCATCCGCGCGTCGCACGCGGTGCACCAGGCGTTCAGATGCTCGCCATGCATATGGATCAACCGCTTCGCCCCCGCGCGTTCGTGCAGGTCATCGACATTTTGCGTCACGATCAATAGCTCGCCCGGCCATTCCGCGTCGAGCCGCGCCAGCGCGTCATGCGCCGCATTCGGCACCTTGGTCTGGATCGCCGCGCGCCGCATGTCGTAAAATCGCAGCACCAGATCGGGATCGCGCGCAAAGGCCTCGGGGGTCGCGACATCCTCGACGCGGTGCTGTTCCCACAATCCGCCCGCATCGCGAAATGTGTCGATGCCGCTTTCGGCCGATACCCCGGCACCGGTCAGGATGACGATGTTCTTCAATTCGCTCATCCGGCCTCTCTATCCGGCTGCCTCGACGCCTTCACCCCTTTTCGTCACCCCAGCGCAGGCCGGTGTCTCGCCGGTGAGATCCCGGCCTCCGCCGGGATGACGGGAATAAGCGCATCTCGACTTCGCGCGCCCCAAAGGGCTAAGGGGAGGCCATAGTCAGGGGACGGCATATGACCAGCATCGGCATTATCGGCAGCGAAGGACGGATGGGCGTCGCACTCGCCGCTGCGATTTCCGAAGCCGGACAGCGGCGCTGCGGCATCGACAAGGGCGGCGATGTGGTGAAACTTGCCGGCGACGCCGACGTGCTCGTCGATTTTTCGTCCCCCGCGGCGCTCGAAGCCACGCTCGACGCCTGCGTCGCGGCGAAAAAGCCGATCGTCATCGGCACCACCGGGCTCGAGGAACGCCACCATTATCTGATCGACGATGCCGCCGCCGACATCGCGGTGCTCCAGACCGGCAACACCTCGCTCGGCGTCACCCTGCTCGCGCATCTGGTGCGCGAGGCGGCGGCGCGGCTCGATCCCGAATATGACATCGAAATTGTCGAGATGCACCACCGGATGAAGCTCGACGCGCCCAGCGGCACCGCGCTGCTGCTCGGACAGGCCGCCGCCGCCGGGCGCGGCATCGACCTTGGCAAATGCTCCGAACGCGGCCGCGACGGGCTGACCGGCGCGCGCGGCCACGGCAAAATCGGCTTCGCAAGCCTGCGCGGCGGCACCGTCGCGGGCGACCATGACGTGATCTTTGCCGGGCCGGAGGAAATGATCACCCTGTCGCACCGCGCCGAAAACCGCATGATCTTCGCCCGCGGCGCGGTCCGCGCGGCGCTGTGGCTGATCGGGCAGAAACCGGGGCGCTATACAATGCCGCAGGTGCTCGGGCTGCCCGAACGGTGAAAAAGGCCGATATTTTCGAATTTTATCGCCGCCTGGCCGAACTTAATCCGGCGCCGGAGACCGAGCTGCAATTCGGCAACACTTATCAGCTGCTCGTCGCGGTCGTACTGTCGGCGCAGGCGACCGATGTCGGGGTGAACAAGGCGACGCGCCGTTTGTTTCAGGAGGTGACGACGCCGCAGGCGATGATCGACCTCGGCGAGGCGGGACTGAAAGAGCATATCAAGACGATCGGGCTGTTCAACGGCAAGGCGAAGAATGTCATCGCGCTCTCCGAAATCCTCGTCCGCGACCATGGCGGCGAAGTCCCGGCCGACCGCGACATCTTGACCAGCCTGCCGGGGGTTGGACGCAAGACCGCCAATGTCGTGATGAACTGCGCCTTCGGCGCCGAAACCTTTGCCGTCGACACCCATATCTTCCGCGTCGGCAATCGCACGGGGCTGGCGCCCGGCGAGACGGTGCTGGAGGTGGAAAAGGCGCTGGAGAAAGGCACTCCAGCGCCCTTCCGCGTCGGCGCCCATCACTGGCTGATCCTCCACGGCCGCTACATCTGCAAGGCGCGGACGCCCGAGTGCTGGCGTTGCCCGGTCGCCGACCTGTGCCGGTTCAAGCCCAAGACGGCGGCGCCGAAGGGGTGGCCGGCGGGCTGATCGGCCCCTTTGTCGCAGATGTCGGCTTTGGGGTGGTGAGCGGACTTTCCCCTCTCCCGTCGGGAGAGGGATACGCAGGCTTGGTTGCGCAGCAACCTAGCCGAAGTTGGGTGAGGGGATCACCCACCGACTGCGAAATCTAACCTCGGACACCCTCACCCAACCCTCTCCCAAAAGGAGAGGGCTTTATGTCCACTTCCGGTCGTTTCCCGACATGCGACATCCGGCCGCGGCGAGGCGCAAGCGATTGCCACTTGCCGTCTGCCCATGACCCGCCATAACCCGTCCCCATGCGCACGCCTTACGCCCCGCTCGCCCTCGCCGCCGCCCTGCTCGCCGCCGCGCCCGTCCACGCCAAGCCTGCCGACGCCGACGCCGCGAAGCAGATACTGAAGGACAGCATCGCGATCCCGACGGTCGAGGGGCGCGGCAAGGTGCCCGAACTGGCGGCCTATTATGCCGGGGTGCTGAAGGCCGCGGGCTTTGCCGACAGCGACATCGAAATCACCCCGATGGGCGAAACCGCAACCCTCGCCGCGACGCTGACCGGCACGACAAAGAAGAAACCGATCCTGCTGCTCGGCCATATGGATGTTGTCGCGGCTGACCCGAAGGACTGGACGCGCGATCCGTTCGTGCCGGTCGAGGAAAATGGCTATATTTTCGGCCGCGGGTCGGAGGACAACAAGTTCGACATCGCGATGATGGTCGCGACGATGGCGCAGCTCAAACGCGATGGCTTCAAGCCGCAGCGCTCGATCATCCTGTTGCTGACGGGCGACGAGGAAACCCAGATGGTGACGACCCGCGCGCTCGCCGCCAAATATAAGGACGCCGAATTTGCCCTGAACGGCGACGGCGGCGGCGGGACGCTCGGCGAGGATGGCAAGCCGCAATATTACGGGCTTCAGGCGGGCGAAAAAACCTACGCCGACTTCACGCTCGAAGTCACCAACCCCGGCGGTCACAGCTCGCGCCCGTCGCCGATCAATGCGATCGTCCAACTCGCCGCGGCGCTCGAAAAGGTTGGCGCCTATAAATTCGCCGCGCAGCAGAACGAGCTGACCAGGATCGGCCTGCCGATCGTCGCCGACCAGGTCGGCGGCAATATGGGCGCCGCGCTCAAGGCCTTCGCCGCCAATCCGGAGGATGCGGACGCGATCACCAAGATCCGCGCCGACCCCGAATATGTCGGCCAGATCGGCACCACCTGCGTGCCGACGCTGGTCAAGGGCGGCCATGCCGAAAATGCGCTGCCGCAGCGCGCGACCGCGAACATCAACTGCCGCATCTTCCCCGGCGTCCCGGTCGAAACCGTGCGCGCCGAGCTTGAGCGCGTGATTGCCGATCCCGCGGTCAAGGTGAACACCGATCCCGACGCCAGCGCCAGCGACGCATCGCCGCTGCGCCCCGACGTCATGGCGGCGGTCAAGAAAGCGGTCCACGCCCGCGCCCCCGGCCTGCCGATCATCCCGTCGATGAGCGCGGGCGCGACCGACAGCTATCATTTCCGGATGCAGGGCGTGCCTAGCTATGGCGTCGCAGGACTGTTCTCGAAAGCCAGCGACAGCTTCGCGCACGGCCTCAACGAACGCGTCCCCGTCGACGCGATTGCCCCCGCGCTGGCGCATTGGGACAGCCTGCTCAGGGATTTGTCGAAGTAGGGCGCCTCACGCCGACAATCCGAATTCGGGCGCCGCGCGCAGCCGTGCCGCGTCGCGGAGCGGCGGCAGGCCGAAGGCGCGGCTATAGTCGCGGTTGAACTGCGACGGGCTTTCGTACCCGACGTGAAACCCCGCGCTGGCCGCGTCCATCGCCTCCGACACCATCAACCGCCGCGCTTCCAGCAGCCGCAGCCGGGTGCGATATTGCAGCGGGCTGAAACGCGTCACGCTCTTGAAATGCTCGTGGAAGGACGACGGACTCATCCCAGCCAGCCCGGCCAGGTGATCGATGCTGAAGGCGCCGGCATAATGATCCTTGATCCACGCCACCGCGCGGCTGATCTGGTGCAGCCGCGTGTCGGCGGTCGCGATATGGCGCAGCATCGCGCCCTGCGATCCGGTCAGCAGCCGGTATAAAATCTCGCGCTCGGCGAGCGGTGCGAGCGCGGCCATATCGTCGGGCGTATCGAGCAGGCGCAGCAGGCGGAGCGCGGCATCGAGCAGGCCCGTATCGACGTCGCCGACCGCAATCGACGGGGCATGATCGCTACGCGGAACGCGCGCATCATGCGCGAGCAGCAGGTCGCTCAGCACGGCGACGTCTAGGTCCAGCTTCAGGCACAGATAGGGATCGTCGGGGCTGGCATCGACGACCATGCCGCTCACCGGCAGGTCGACCGAAACGACCAGAAACTGTGCGCTGTCATAGATAAAGCTCGCATCGCCCAGCAGCACGCGCTTGCGGCCGCTGATGGCCAGGCACAGCGATGGCTCGTACACGACGGGTATCGGCTCGCTCGGTTCGGAGCTACGGACAAGCGATATGCGCGGCAGCGCGCAGGGATGGATCCCGTCGGTCGGCCGATGGCGGAGCAGCAGCGAACGCATTTCTTCAAATTTTGTCATGACGATGGTTTTGCAGCCTTGGGCTGCCCCGACAAGCGCAAAGCGCCGAGCCCGGAGGATCGTGCAATCATTGCGGAGCCTTGATCTACCGTCTGATCGCCGGTCAGGCGCAAAAGCGGGTCAACGGATGGCATCGGGCCGTCCGGTTTGGATGGAGACGATTATGACCCCCAATACCGACAAGGTCATCCTGATCACCGGCGCGAGCAGCGGCATCGGCGCCGCCACGGCGCGCGAACTCGCCGCTAGCGGCGCGACGCTTTTGCTCGGCGCCCGCCGTACCGACCGGCTCGAAGCGCTCGCGGCCGAAATCGCCGCTGCCGGCGGCACCGCCGACTATCGCGCGCTCGATGTGACCAGCCGCGACGACATGCAGGCATTCGTCGATCATGCGATCGCGCGCTTCGGCCGCGTCGATGTGCTCGTCAACAACGCCGGGATCATGCCGCTATCGCCGCTCGCCGCGCTCGAGACCCAAAATTGGGACGCGATGATCGACGTCAACATCCGCGGCGTCCTCAACGGCATTGCAGCGGCGCTGCCGGGCTTCACCGCGCAGGGTTCGGGCCATTTCGTCAATGTCGCCTCGCTCGGCGCGCATTATGTGGTTCCGACCGGTGCGGTCTATTGCGCGACCAAGTTTGCGGTGTGGGCGATCACCGACGGTATCCGGCAGGAACATCGGGATGTGCGCGCGACGATCATCTCGCCCGGGGTTGTCGAGTCCGAACTCGGTCACGACATCACCGATCCGGCCAGCGCCGCCGCGATGGCGGACTTCCGCAGCATTGCGATCACCCCCGACGCGATTGCCCGTGCGATTCGCTTCGCAGTGGAACAGCCGGACGATGTCGACGTCAGCGAGATCATCGTGCGCCCGGTAAAGGGCAGCTTTTGACGCTTTCTGTCGGCGGCGCTGCTAATCCAGCAGCGCCGCCACGGCTTTTTCGACCATCGCCACCGCCGTGTCGGCGCCGAAACTCTCCGCATCGAGCGACAGTTCGAGCCACAGCCCGTCGACCATAGCGGTCAGCATGATCGCGAGCCGCTCGGCATCGCGCGCGCCGCATGCGGTCAGCAGCTCGCCCAGCCGCGCGCGGTACCCCGCGTAACTTTGCGCGTGAATATCCGCCATCCGCGCGTCGCTGCGCGCCAGCGCCCAAAAGGCGGTCCAGGCGCCGAGCAGTTCGGGATCGGTGACCGGGGCGCGGAAACTGGCGGTCAGATACGCCAGCAACCGCGCCCGCGGGTCGGCTCCGGCGTTCGCCACGGCGGCGGCGAAAATCGCGTCCATCCGATCGCTCGTCGCCTGGTACGTCGCCGCGACCAGATCGTCGATGCCGCCAAAATAATGGCGCAGCAGCCCCGGCGATACCCCCGCTTTGGCGCAGATCGCGCGGACATTGGTGCCCGCCAGCCCATGTTCGGCCAGGCACGCCGCGGTCGCCTCGATCAGGTCCGCCCGGCGGGCATCGGCGCTTTCGCGCGTGAAGGCTTGGCGAGCGGGCTGCATCTTGTTATACGTTTGTACAACAAGGATCGATTCATGGCAACGCTGCGCGACACTTTCTACAACATCGACCCGCAAGATGGCTGGTCGCTCCCGGCGTGGACCTACAGCGACCCCGATTTCTACGCCGCCGAAATGGAACGCATCTTCCGCCCCAGCTGGCAGGTCGTTTGCCACGACAGCGACATCCCCAACGCGGGCGACTGGCACAGCATCGACTATTGCGGCGAAAGCGTCATTGTCGTGCGCGGCGCCGACCGCATCGTCCGCGCCTTCACCAACGTCTGCCGCCACCGCGGCTCGCGGCTCGTCGACGGCAACGCGGGCTGCGCCAAAAAGCTCGTCTGCCCCTATCATGCCTGGACCTACGACCTCGACGGCCGCCTGACCGGGGTGCCCGACAGCGCGAGCTATCCGACGCTCGACAAGGCCAAGGCATCCCTCGTGTCCGTCGATCTCGAACAATGGCGCGGCTTCTGGTTCGTGCGCCTGACCGACGATGGCGGACCCTCGGTCGCCGCGATGATGGCGCCTTATGAGGAACAGGTCGCGCCCTATCGCTTCGAGGAACTCGGCGCGCTTGGCCGTGTCACGCTCCGCCCGCGCGACGTGAACTGGAAAAATGTCGGCGACAATTATTCCGACGGACTCCACATCCCCGTCGCCCACCCGGGCCTGACCCGTCTGTTTGGCAAAAGCTATGGGGTCGAGGCGACCGATCATGTCGATCGTATGTGGGGCGACCTGATCGAACGGCCGTCGGTGAATTGGTCGGAGCGCATGTATCAGCGGCTGTTGCCGCCGGTCCCGCACCTGCCCGATGAGAGCCAGCGTCACTGGCTCTATTTCAAGCTGTGGCCCAATGTCGCGTTCGACATTTACCCCGACCAGGTCGATTTCATGCAATGGCTGCCGACGAGCCCGACCAGCTGCCTGATCCGCGAAATCAGCTATGTCTTGCCCGATGACCGCCGCGAAATGCGCGCCGCACGCTACCTCAACTGGCGGATCAACCGCCAGGTCAACGCCGAGGACACGCTGCTCATCACCCGCGTCCAGCAGGGCATGGCATCGCAGAGTTTCACCATGGGGCCGCTCAGCGACAAGGAAGTGTGCCTCAAGCATTTCTGCGCCCGGATGCGCGACCTGATCCCCGAATCCCGCCTCGAACAAGCCCCGCGTGCGGGATGGAGCAAAGCATGACCAAGCACTATGACGCCCTGATCATCGGCGCCGGCCACAACGGCCTCGTCTGCGCCTTCTATCTGGCGCGGGCTGGGCTGAAGGTGCGGATCGTCGAAGCGCGCGACGTCGTCGGCGGCGCCGCGGTGACCGAGGAGTTCGCGCCGGGTTTCCGCAATTCGGTGGCGAGCTACACGGTCAGCCTGCTCCAGCCCAAAGTGATCGCCGATATGAAGCTCGCCGATCATGGCTACCGCGTGATCGAGCGGCCGATCAGCAATTTCCTGCCGCAGGAGGATGGCGGTTACCTCAAGCTCGGCGGCGGGCTCGAACGCACGCAAAAGGAATTCGCGCGTTTCTCGGCGCACGACGCGGCGCGGCTCCCCGAATATTATGACATGCTCGAGGGCGTCGCTGACGTGCTGCGCGACCTCGCCCTCAAATCGCCGCCCAATGTCGGGGACGGATTCAAGACGCTAATCGATGCGGCGCGGCAGGGGCGCGGCCTCGCCAAGCTCAGCCTGTCGCAGCAGCGCGACGTGCTCGAACTCTTCACCAAATCGGCGCGCACCTTCCTCGACAGCTGGTTCGAAAGCGAAGCGGTCAAGGCGGCATTCGGTTTCGACGCCGTCGTCGGCAATTACGCCAGCCCCGACACGCCGGGCAGCGCCTATGTTCTGCTCCACCACGTCTTTGGCGAGGTGAATGGCAATAAAGGAGCTTGGGGTCACAGCGTCGGCGGCATGGGCGCGATCACGCAGATGATGGCGAAAGTCTGCACCCAGTTAGGGGTCGAGATCAGCCTGGAAGCCCCCGTGTCGCGGGTGTTGGTCGATGGTGGCAAGGCGGTCGGCGTCAAGCTGGTTGGCGGCGAGGAAATCGCCGCCGCCCGCGTCATCGCCAATGTCGGCCCGAAACTCCTTTACGAACGGATGTTTGACGAAGGCGACATCGCGCCCGAGTTCCAGCGCCGGATCAAGGCATTCAAGGCGGGCAGCGGGACGTTCCGGATGAATGTGGCGCTCAGCGAACTACCGCGCTTCACCTGCCTGCCCGAACCCGGCGAGCATCATCAGTCGGGGATCATCCTCGCCCCGACGCTCGATTATATGGACCGCGCGTTTCTCGACGCGAAGCAATATGGCTGGTCGAAAAAGCCGATTGTCGAAATGCTGATCCCCTCGACCATCGACGACAGCCTAGCGCCGCCGGGGCAGCATGTCGCCAGCCTGTTCTGCCAGCAATTTGCGCCCGAGCTACCCGATGGTCGCGACTGGGACGTCGAAGAGAACGCCGCCGCCGACTGCATCATCGACACCGTCGAAGCCCATGCCCCCGGCTTCCGCGCCTCGATCGTAGGGCGCCAGATCCTCAGCCCCAAGGGGCTCGAGCGCAAGTTCGGGCTGGTCGGCGGCGACATCATGCACGGCAATATGAGCCTCGACCAGCTGTGGTCGGCGCGCCCGGTGCTCGGCAATGGCGCCTATCGCGGGCCGCTCAAGGGGTTGTATATGTGCGGCGCCGGCACCCATCCCGGCGGCGGCGTAACCGGCGCGCCGGGGCATAATGCCGCGCAGGTGATCCTGCGCGATCGGGGTTTCTTCGCGCCGCGCTGGCGCTAACCGGTTCCGCCGCCGGCGGCCATCCGTGCCGCCGCAAAGCGTGTCCAAGCGTAGAGCGGCAGCCCTGCAACCATGAGGATCAGGCTGAGCGCACTGACGCTGATTCCGGCGCCCCACAAGGTCCAGAGCGCATAGGCGAGACCGACGAGCGCGACCGGGATCGCGACGCGCAGCCGCAAGGCCGCGGCGGCGCAGGCGAGGTAGAGCCACAGCGTGACCGAGGTCGAGAGCATCGCCATGAAGGTGAACATCTCGCTGGTCGATTTGCTGTTGTTTAGAATGATACAGGCGGTGGCGATGCCGCTCGACAGCAACAGCGCGGTGGCGGGTGTGCCGTGGCGGTTCTGCCGCGCCAGCCAGCCGGGAAGCAGGCCTTGTTCGGCAAGCCGCGCGGGCTGTTCGGCCTGGATCAGCGTCCAGCCGTTGAGCGCGCCGAGCGCGCTGATCGCGGCGAATGCGGCGATCCATGTCGCGGGACCGGCGCCCCAATAGGTTTCGACAAAGAGCGAGAAGGGCGCTTCCGACGTCGCGACGGCACCCTGCGGTAGCATCAGCGCGATCGCCGAACACACGACCAGATAGAGAATGCCGGTCGCCAGCGTGCCTATCATCGTCGCGCGCGGGATATTCACCGCGGGCCTTTCGACCTTCGCCGCCGCGACGCTCGCCGATTCGAAACCGAGCAAGGCCCACAGGGTCAGAATTGCCGAACCGCTGACCGCCGCGAGCGACAGACCGTCGGCCGGAAAGGGCGTCAGCTCGACTGGTCCACCCCGCGAAAAGGCGATCGGGATCAGGATGATGACGGTCAGCAGCGGGATCAGCTTGATCGCCAGCGTGACAACCTGAAATCCGCCGCTGGCACGGGCGCCCTGCCAGTTGATCGCCGTGACGATCCAGATCAGCGCGATCGTCGATATGGCCATATGCTGCCCCAGCACTGGCATGAACAGGCTGAGAAAGCTGACCGCGGCAACCGCCAGCGTGACGTTGGCGGTCCACACCGACACCCAATAGGCCCAGCCGATCATGAAGCTCGGGATGCGGCCAAAGGCGCGTTCGACGAACCCGGTCGGCCCGCCGGCGTCGGGGTGGGCGATGGTCAGGCGGGCAAGTACGAAGGCGAGCGCGAGCGCGCCGCCGATCGTGATCGCCCAACCGACGACACCGTTCCAGCCGAAGGGGGCAAGGCTTGCGGGAAGGAGAAACACTCCCGACCCGATCATGTTGCCCATGACCAGCGCGATCGCCATCGAAAGGCCAAGCTTGCGCGCTGGCCTTTCGTGGGGATTCGTGGTCGCGGTCACCCGGTCAGAAGTCCTTGGCTACCTTGATTCCGATCAACCGCGGCCGGATGACATTGTCGTAGAAGACGCCGCCGGTGCTGCTGACCCCGCCGGGGTCGCCGCAGATCGATTCGCCGCACTGGACCGCGCTGTTGATGACCCCGCGGCTGTTGAACAAATTGGTCGCGAACAGCTCGCCGCTCCAGCCTTCGCCCTTGACGCCAAAGCTGATGTCGGCGGTGGTATAGGCTTTGAAATTGCCGACGATATCATTCTCGAACGGGCGCAGGTCGGACCGGCGTTTGCCGATGTGGTTGACCGCGAACTGGAAATGCCCGTCCATCCCGCCGATCGGGAATTCATAGCGCGCGACGGCATTGCCCTTGAACTTGGCGGTGACCGGCAGGCGCGACCCCGCAGGCGCCAGCAAGGCATTGGTCTGGCCCGGCGGGTCGATCGTGCAGTCGAAGGTCGCATTGGCGATGCGGCAGAAGTCGCGGCGGATCGTCGCGTCGTTGTAACTGCCGCCCAGGCTGAGCGAGAAACCGCCGGCGCGATAATAAAGATCCGCCTCGATCCCGCGGATGCGCGCAATCCCGGCGTTTCGGATTTCGGTGAGGCCGTTGGCGCCGAGGAAGGACAGCTGGATGTTGTTCCAATCCTGTTGATAGACGGCGCCATTGAAGCGCACCGGACCAAAGCTGGTCTTCCACCCCAATTCGTAATTGTCGAGCGTGTCGGGACCATAGGGATCGAGCGTCCCGCGCCGGTTGATCCCGCCGGGTCGGAAACCGCGCGACCAGGTGCCGTAAAGCAGCACGTCGTCGTTGACCTTGTAGGTCAGGTTGAGCTTGTGGATGAAATCGGTGTCGCTCGTGCTCTTGTCGAGATTGGTACAGGGTGACCCGGCGACGATCGGTCCTGCAAAGCACGCCGCTTCGCCGGTGCGGCTGGAAAATCCCGCCGAATAGCCGAAGAAACCGACCAGGCTGTTATCGAACTTGTACACGCGGCCGCCGCCGGTCAGCGTCAGCTTGTCGGTGATGTCGAAACTGATTTCGCCGAATGCGGCATAGTCGCGGTCGACGCGCAGCTGCTTGGTCAGCCAGATATTGCTGTCGGTACCGGTGACCGTGATCGCGTCGCCGATGCCGTCGATGATGTAATTCTGTTCGATATTGTGCGACTGGCGCTGCCAGAACAGGCCGCCGATAAAGCGGATACGCGCATCGGCGGGCGAGGCGATACGGATTTCGGCGAAGCTGCGCTTATAGCGATCGATCCCTTGGATATACTGGTTCGGGTTGACCGGATCGCCATTGTTATCGGTGAAATAGGCGCCATAGCCATAGAGCGCGTCATAGAAATAGGCATAGTCCGAATAGTCGCTTTCGGTCTCGGTCTTGCGGCGCAGGTGGCCGCCGGTCGCGGTCAGGTCCCAGCTGCCGATCTTGCCCTCGATCGTCATCGCGGCCTGGATCCATTTGTCGTCGCCGCGTTCGGGATTGTACTGGACCGTTTGCAGGCTGCGCGCGACCGCGGTCGAGCGTTCCTGCGCAAAGCTGCCGTCAGCCTTTTGCACCTGGCCCATCAGCGTCGGGCGCAGCGTCCAGTCGTCGTCGAGGTCGATCCCCAGCGCTAGACGCGCGCCATAGGTATCGACCTTGTTGTAATCATTTTCCACCAGGTCGGCGTTCGATTGGGTAATCCCGCTCGTCGGATAGGTCCGGCTGCCGGCGATATTGTCGATATAGCCGGCGTCGTGGCGATACCAGCCGACCAGTCGCAGCGCCGCGCGTTCACCGAGTGGCGCGTTGACAAAGCCTTCGGCCACCCCGCCGATGCCGCCGCGCGATACCGAATTGAGCTCGAGCCCCAACGAACCATAGGTGCCGCTGGCGTCGGGCTGGTTGGTGACCAGCTTGATCGTCCCCGCCATCGAGCTGGCGCCGTAGAGCGTACCCTGCGGCCCCGCCAGCGCCTCGACGCGCGCCAGGTCATAGGCGTGGATGTCGAGCGCGCCCTGAATCGTCGTGATCGGCATTTCGTCGAGATACGTGCCGACGGTCGGCAGCGAGGCCGAGTGGTTGGCGTTTTCACCCGACGCGACGCCGCGGAAATAGACCTGGCTGAACCCGGGGGCGAGCGTCTGGATCGTCACCGACGGCAGGAATTTGACGACGTCCTGGAATTCCTTGACCTGCAACTCGTCGAGCCGCTCGGTTCCGATCGCGGTGATTGCCAGCGGGACGTCCTGCAGATTCTGTTCGCGCTTCGATGCGGTCACGACAATGTCGCGGTCGTCGTTGATCCCCGCATCCTGCGCGAACGCTGCGCCGGACGTGCAGAGCATCGTGCTGCCAAGCAACAATGCCGCGCCGCGCGACAGATTTGCCGAAACATTCATCATGAGACCCCTCTCGAATGACAATTACATGACGGGAGGATGACGCAGCGCAGCATAAGCGCAAGCATTGTTGTCGATACCGCGCGATCGTTGGTCGAAAATGTCGTCTGCTGTTGCCAAAAGGCAACGAATTTGTCGGCGCGGATCAGTCGAAACGGGGCGGGATGGCGGGGTAAGCGTCCAGTACCGGGCCGAGCGCGGCCTTGAGCGGATCGAGCCACGCGTCATAGCGGCGCCACTGGTCGACCCCGTCGCGGTTGATCGGACGGCGCACCTGCTCGCTCGACGCGGTGCGCACCGCGCGTGCGTTGGTGTGGAACGTCATGCAGGCGTCCTCGAACGGCAGGCCGAGATAGCCGAGCATGGCGCGCACTTCCGCCTCCGGATCGTCGAGCAATGCTTCGTGGATGACGCGGTGAACGCGGCCCGGCTGCACGCTGTCGATATGCGCCATCAACCGGACATAGTCGCGGTAATAGGCGCCCATGTCGGCGAGGTCGTAACTGAACGCCTGCCCCTTGGCATAATGCTGGCGGAAATTGGACCAACAGCAATCGAGCGGGTGGCGCCGTGCGTCGACGATCCTCGCATTCGGAAGGATCAGGCGGATCAGCGGCACATAGCGCCAGTTGTTCGGCAGCTTGTCGATATAGAAAGGCTTGCCGGTCTTGCGCTGCACCGCGGTACGGCGCAGGAATGCCGCGCCCATGTCGGCCAGCCGTTCGGGCGGCGCATCGGCGAGCGCGGCAACCCAATGCCGCCCCTCGCCCTGCGTTTCGCGGCCGAGACCGAGTGCGAGGGCCGGAATATCGGGCAGCTCCATCGTGCCTTCGATCGCCGAATGGCTGGCCAAAATCTGTTCGACGAGCGTCGATCCGGCGCGCGGCATACCGAGGATGAATATAGGATCGGGGGCAGGATCGCCGGCGCCCCCGCGCGACGCGAAAAAGTCGGCGGTGCAGGTCGCGATCGCCGCATCGACGATCATCCGCGTGTCGGCGGCGTCATAACCGAGCTGGGCGGCGCGGATCGCGTTGCCCGCGGCATAGTGACGGAAGGCCGCGTGCGCTTCATCGGCATCGTCATACGCCTTGCCGAGCGCGAAATGCAGGTGCAGCCGGTCGTCGTCGCGCGCCGCATCGGCCGCGTCGGCGGCACCCAGCGCCGCTTCCATGGCCGCGCAATCGTCGGCGCCGAACCGGATCGTCTTGAGATTGGCGAGGCTCCACCACAGTTCGCCAAGGCCGGGATCGGCCCTCAGTGCGTGGCGATAGGCGGCGATGCAGTCCTCCTGCCGCCCGACGGTCTTGAGCATATGGCCGTAGCTCATCCACAGCTTGGCATGGTCGGGGAAGCGCCGGGTCAATTGTTCGTACAGCGCGATCGCCTCGTCATAGCCGCCGATGCGGCCGAGCGCGGCGGCTTTCAGATTGGCATGCGCCGGATTGTCGGGATCCTCGTCGAGGACGGCGTCGAGCGCCGCGACGGCGTCGGCGTAGCGGTTCTGCTTGTAATAGACGGTCGCGAGATTCGCCCGCGCGGCGCCGAAACCCGGCGCCAGTTCCAGCGCCCGCACGAGCAGTTTTTCGGCGTCGCCATAACGGCCGATCCGCCCCGCAACCTCGGCGAGCATGCGGATCGCGGCGACATCGGTCGCATCCTCGCGCAGCCGCGCGCGCAGCGCCGCCTCGGCGTCGGGCAGCCGGTCTTCGGCCAGCGCCAGCGCCGCGGCGACCATCGCTTCGTCGTGGACCGTTGCCGCGACCGCGGCGAGCGATGCGGCCTGCGCCTCTTCCTCGCGATCGAGCGCGCGCAGCGCATGGGCGGCAAGGCGGTGCGCCGCCGCCGATGTCGGCACCGCCGCGATGATCGCCTGCGCCTGTGCCAGTGCGCTGGCAGGCTCGGCCGCCAGCAGCTGCCGGGCGTTGGCGAGCGCCGCGTCGAGCGTGACCGTCGCCACCGGTTGCCGTCAGCCCTTGGCCGCGCGGGCCTTGGCGACCGCCTGGCGCAGCGCGTCATAGCCGATCTGGCCCTGCAGCATCTGGTCGCCGACGATCCACGTCGGCGTGGCGTTGAGCTGCAGCTGCGTCGCGATCGCGAGGTTGCTGTCGAGTTCGCGCTGGAACAAGGCCTCGTTGGCGGTGGCATCGGCGCTGCCGTCGGTCACCACGCCGGCGCGTTCGGCCGCCGCCGCGATCCCCGTGGCGTCGAGCGAGCCGACCGCGAACATTGCGTGGTGGAATGCGTCATATTTGCCCTGCCGCGCCGCAGCGAGCGCCATCAGGGCGGCATCGCGGCTTTGCGGCGCGATGATCGGCAGCTCGCGGAACACGACCTTCAACCGTTTGTCCTCGCGAATCAGCCGGTCGACGTCGGGGACGCTCGCGCGGCAGAAGCCGCACGCATAATCGGTGAACACCACCAAAGTCACATCGCCGTCGGCGTTACCCGCCCATGCCCCGGCATAGGGTTTTTCGAGCGCCGGGCGGATCGCGCCGATCGCCTTGGCGATTTCGCCGTCCCGCTGCGCCTCCAGCGCCTCGGGAATGATCTGCGGATTCGCCTTGATATAGTCGGCGACGATCGTTTCGACCTCGCCCTTACTCATGCCGCCACCCATCCGTCCGCCGAGCCAGAAGGCGGCGGCGAGCAACAATATCCCGCCGGCGGCCAGCGCGATCCATGTTCGCGTCGACCCGCCGTCGATCCCATTCCCCTTCAGCTGCGGCAAAGGGCTTGCCGCCATCGCCCGCGCGGCCGGCCGTTTCGGCCTGGCCGCGGGCAGCGGTGAACGGTCGTCGCCTTCACCGGACGGCGTCGCAGCCGCCGGCGCGGCGGGGGGTGCTGCCGCGGCCAGCGTTGCATCCCCGGCGAAGAGCGGCAGGTCGGGGGCCGCCGGGCTGGCCTGCCGCGCTGCCGCTTCCTCGCGCGCCAGCAATTGTTCGAGCCCCGACGGCGGCGGCGCATCGTCGGCACGCGGTGCAGGGCGCAGCCGGGTCGCCGCTTCGCCCAGGCTGCCCTTGATGCTTTCGCTGCCCGATCGGGCGATCTGGCCAACGCCTGCCCTGGTCTTTCCGGCCACTTCGCCCAGTCCGCGTCCGGCCTCGCTCGAAAGCTTGCGGGCCTTGTCGCCCAGCGCCAGCCTGCTCCAGGCAGCGCCGCTGGCCCGCGCCGTGGTGCGGGCCGCGCGAGCCGATACCCGCCCCGCAGCGCCTGCGGCCTTGGTCGTCGCGGCGGCGATCTTCCCCGCTCCCTCGCGCGTCCGGCGTGGAATCTCCATCGCTTCGACGCGCGCGGGGATGTCGGCGCGGTCGCCGAGGTCGATCGTCCAGTCGGCGAAATTCGCGGCACCGCGGCGCAGCGCCTGCCACAGGCGCGCGCTTCCCGCTTTCACCTGATCCGCGGTGACCACCGGCTTGCGCGCCGACGCTTCGGGCGCGGCATAGCGCGACACGTCGAGGCCGACGGGCGGCGCCTCGCGCGGCTTTGCCAGCCCTTCGTCACGCGCAACCGGCGCCGACGGCGCAGCGCCCGGCGGCGACGCGGGGTCGCGCAGCCATGGCTGGTAATAATCGTCTTTCTTATCGGTCACTTGTCGCCCTCGAACCGCGCTGGATCGCGATGCGCCGCCCCTGCCTTACCCGAACCTAGCGCCGTTTGCGCGTCCGTTCCACCTCGGCGCGAGCCACCAGCGAAATATCCTGTGCGCGGATCCAGTCGGGCGAGCCCTGGGGCAAACCCTGCATCGCCATTTCGGCATTACGCAGCGCCAGCACCGCCTGTCCACCCTGGAGATTGTAACGCTCCGCCGAAGCGAGCGCGGCGCGCGATTGATCACCCTTGTTCGCGTAGACGATGCCGAGCTGGTACCAGGCAAAAGGGTTTTTATTGTCGAGCGCGACGGCGGTCCGCAGCACTTTTTCGGCTTCGGCAAAATTGGCCGGATCTTCGGTGGCGATCAGTGCGTGGCCCAGCGTCGCGGCGATCAGTGGCTGCGACCGCGATTTCGCGACCGCTTCGCGCAGCGGCGGCAAGGCGTCTTTCGGCCGCCCCGATTCGAGCAGGATCTGGCCCTCGAGCTCGAGGAAATAAGGATCGTCGCGATCGGTGGCGAGCAGCGCCTCCACCTCCGCCAGCGCCTTTTGCGGATAGGCGCTGCGATGCCACGCATAGGCGCGAGCGTAGCGCGCGGGAATGCTGGTGTCGGTTTCGGGATATTTGCGCAGCGTCCGGTCGGGGTCGGTCATATAGCCTGATAGCTTGGCCTTCACGCGCTGGAACCGCCGCTCGATATCGGTATCGGCCGGTTTTTCCCAAGCCGGATCGATGACATAGACCTCGCGCAGCGTCTGGATGCGATCGCCCGACATCGGGTGGGTGCGACCATAGGCCTGGTCATCATCCTGTTTGATAGCATAGCGAAATTCCAGATTCTGGAGCTTCTTGAAAAAGGCCAGGCTGCCGCGCCCGCTGATGCCCGCGGCCGACAGATATTGTGCGCCGGCGGCATCGGCGGTCGATTCCTGTACCCGGCTGAAGGCGAGAAATTTGCCGAGCGCGGCCTGCTGCCCCGCCATCATGATGCCCATGCCGGCTTCGCCGCCGCCCGCTGCGATCGCCGCCGCGCCGAGGAGCAGACTGAGCAGCGAGATCCCCGTCGCTGTGCTCGCGCCTTCGTTGATGCGGATTGCGTGGCCGCCCATGATATGGCCGAGCTCGTGCGCCAGAACTCCCTGAACCTCTTCCGCCGTGTCGGCGGCCTCGATCAGCCCGGCAAAGACATAGACATCCTGGCTGCCCGCGACAAAGGCGTTGATGCTGCGATCGCCGAGCAGATGGACGCGGACCTGGCCGGGCTGAAGCCCCGCCGCGACCGTCAGCGGGTCCATCATGTCCTGGAACAATTGCTCGGTTTCGGCATCGCGCAGGATCGATTGCGCCATCGCCGGGCGCGCCGCGAGCGCGAGCACCGCCAGCATCGTCAGCATGATCCGGATCAGATGACGGGGCGCACGCACCGCGCGCGTGCGGCGTTGGGGCAGGGCGGTCATGGCCGCCTCCGTTGCCCGCAGCGTCTGAACCTTGCGTGAAGCCATTGGGACTTATTGGGGGTCCACGCGTGCGGGTGCAAGCTCGGCGTGCGATTTCTGCGTTCGATGGTTGTTCGGTTCGACGGCGGTCCGGTTTGACCGGAGACCCGGCCCCCCGTTGCGGGGAGACCGGGCCTCGCGATCAAATGGTGCTTGTCAGTTGCCGAAAGTCCGCTGCCACCAGCCGCGGCGCGGTTCGCCGTCGGGGCCGGTGCCGCCCGCGTCGCTATCGGCTGCGACCGGTTCGGCCTCGCCGGTCGTCACGGCCTCGGGCGCCGCTTCCGCAGCCACCGCCTTTTTGGCCCGGCTGGCGCGCTTCTTGGGTGCAGGCTTGGCGGGTTCGGCCTCGCCCTCCGCCGCCGCGACGTTCGTTTCGACCGGGGCCGTCGCCTCGGCGGTTTCTGTGCTTGCGATCGCTTCGGCTGCGGCTGCAGCCTTGGTCTTGCGCGGCGCGCGCTTGCGCTTCGGCTTTTCCTCGGCAGCGGGGGCGTCATCGGCATCCGGCTCGGCAACCTCCGCGGCGACTGGCGCTTCGACGGCATCGGCTGCGCTTTCGTTCACGGCCTCGGCAGCATCGCCTTTTGGCTTGCGACCACGACCGCCACGACGGCGGCGCGGCTTGGCGTCGGGATCGACGTCGGCGTCGCTCGCGGTTTCCACCGGCGCGGCTTCGCCGTCTTCGGCCTCGTCCGCCGCGCCGTCACGGTCGGCTTCGCCGTCGTCATGGCCTTCGGCGATTTCATTGCCTTCTTCGTCGCGGCGGCCGCGGCGACCACGGCGGCGGCGGCGGCGGCGCTTGCGGCCCTCACCGTCGGTGTCGCCGTCGCCTTCCTCGCGCGAGCGTTCGCGCGGACGGCGGTCTTCGGCCGCTTCCGCTTCTTCAACGTCTTCATCCTCGTCCTCGGGGATGTCGTCGTCATCGTCCTCGATCGGCGCGATCGGGGCAAAGCTGCGGCGCTGGGTCGGCGGCGGGCCGGTGACCTCGACCGCCATCCGCGCGCCCTCGGTCTCGCCATCGGGCAGGATTTCGACCGTGACGCCGTAGAGTTCCTCTATATCGCGCAGTTCGCGGCGCTTTTCGTTGAGCAGGTAGAAGGTCGCTTCCTGGCTCGCGCGCAGGGTGATCTTGTTACCCTTGCCGCGTGCCGCTTCTTCTTCGATCAGGCGCAGCGCGCTGAGCCCTGCCGACGATGCGGTGCGGACGAGGCCGGTGCCTTCGCAATGCGGGCAGGGGCGTGTCGAGGCCTCCAGCACGCCGGTGCGCAGCCGCTGGCGGCTCATTTCCATCAGGCCAAAGCCCGAAATGCGGCCGACCTGAATGCGCGCGCGGTCGTTCTTCAGCGCGTCCTTCATCGCGCGCTCGACCTTGCGGACGTTCGAGCCATGATCCATGTCGATGAAGTCGATGACGATCAGCCCTGCCATATCGCGCAGGCGCAGCTGCCGGGCGATTTCGGCCGCGGCCTCCAAATTGGTGCTGACCGCGGTCTGCTCGATATTATGCTCGCGCGTCGATCGGCCCGAGTTGATGTCAATCGACACCAGCGCCTCGGTCGGGTTGATCACCAGATAGCCACCCGATTTCAGCTGGACGACGGGGTTGAGCATCCCCGCCAGCTGGTCCTCGACGCCGTATCGCTGGTACAGCGACACCGGATCGGCATATTGCTTCACGCGCCGGGCGTGGCTCGGCATCAGCAATTTCATGAACTGCTTGGCGGCCTTGTAACCCTCGTCGCCCTCGACGAGCACTTCCTCGATGTCCTTGTGATAAATGTCGCGGATCGCGCGTTTGACGAGGTCGCTGTCCGAATGGACCAGCGCCGGGGCGCTCGATTGCAGCGTCTTTTCGCGGATCTCGTCCCACAGGCGCGCCAGATAGTCGAAGTCGCGCTTGATCTCGACCTTGGTGCGGCTCATCCCGGCGGTGCGCACGATGCAGCCCATCGTCGGCGGCAGGTTGAGCTCGTCGATCATCGCCTTCAGCTTGCGGCGATCGGCGCCGTTCGAAATCTTGCGGCTGATCCCGCCGCCGTGCATCGTGTTCGGCATCAGCACGCAATAGCGGCCGGCGAGCGACAGATAGGTGGTCAGCGCCGCGCCCTTGTTGCCGCGTTCTTCCTTGACGACCTGGACCAGCATCACCTGACGGCGACGGATGACGTCCTGAATCTTGTAGCGGCGGCGCAGCGACATGCGGCTTTCGCCCTCGTCGTCGTCGCGGCGGCTGCGCCCGCGGCCGCCGCCCTTGCGGCCATTGCCGCGCCCGCGCCCGCGACCCTTGCGGTCACCGCGATCGCCTCGGCCCTCACGGCCTTCTTCGGACCCTTCGCCGCCCTCTTCGCCGTCGCCATTCTCGGCGTCACCCTGATCGTCGCGGTCGTCGTCATCGTTGCGCTCGTCCCGATCATCGTCGTCGCGGCGGCTGTCGCCATTATCATCCTCGTCGTGATATTCGACGTCGGCAACATCGCCTTCCAGCTCGTCGAGGTCGTCCTCGGCGCGCTGCGCGGCGGCGGCGGCATGTTCGGCCTCTTCGCGGAGCAGGGCTTCGCGGTCTTCCTTCGGAATCTGGTAATAATCGGGATGGATTTCGCTGAACGCCAGGAACCCGTGGCGGTTGCCGCCATATTCGATGAACGCCGCCTGCAGCGACGGTTCGACGCGGGTAACCTTGGCCAGATAGATATTGCCCTTGAGCTGCTTGTGCTCCGCGGACTCGAAATCAAACTCCTCGATGCGGTTTCCCTTGGTGACGGCGACCCGGGTTTCTTCCCGGTGCCGCGCGTCGATCAACATGCGCGTGGTCATTGGTAACACTCCAAGCGCGCCGTGGCGCGCCATCAAAAAATCCCGCAGACCCCCCTGGTGGAGGGCCGCGGCGGATAAGGGTGAAATGAAAAAAATCGTTATTGCCGAAGGCGGCTTGCGTCCGGTCCTGGACGCGCATGCGGTCCTCCCGTCCGGCGAACGGGGCAAAAGCGCCCGCGTCGGGATGGAAAGAGGGCATGGCAAGCCTCATGCGGCATCAACCTGTTGTGGGATGAGCGGGCGGGCAGGGCGGGCGTATAGGCAAACGCCCCGTCTGTCCGGTCAACCGGGTGGGCTGGCGGCGGGTTGCCGACCGCCGCATATCCGGCACCAAGGCGGCCATGTTCCGCAGATTCGCGGAGCAGGCCTTCCCCTCAAAAGGCCGGACGGCAGCGGAAACGGCACCGTCAGTGCGGGTGTGCTAGCATCGGCACGGGCCGACGGCAACAGCGCCCGCGCAGAAAGATGGGACCGGCATCGCTTTGCGCAAGTCCCCGTCTCCCCCGAAACATGCTGAATTGTCCGTTAACCCTGCCGATTGACACGGGCTTGACGCCCCATGGCTAATGACGTGTTCACGACATTCTGCCGCTGGGGGCCACATGTTTTTGAATAAGCTCTGGACCGCGGCGCGGCCACGGCGGCATAGTCGGGTGATGGGCCTGCTGCTCGTTCTCTTGGCGATGATGTCGAATCCTGCCGCGGCGCTCGCGGGGCAGATCGGTACGGTCGAAATCGGCGATTCCGCCATCACCCTGCGTTTCGACGGCCTGGTTGCCGGTGCCTCGACCTTTCTGCTCGCGGGTCCCGACCGCATCGCGCTCGATATCGCGGGTGCCGAGCCGGGGCGCGCGGCAACCGGCGCGGGGCTGGTGCGCGCGGTCCGGCAGGGCCGGCCGGATGCGGGCACCGCGCGCGTCGTTTTCGATCTGGCCGCGCCGGCCGTCGTCACCGGCGCGCGGTTCGCCGCCGACGGGCGCAGTCTGACCTTTCGGCTTCGCCCCGTGTCGGCCGACGAGTTCCGGCGGGTGTCGCGGGGACCGCGCACCGAATTGCTGCCGCCCGCTGGCTTCAGCGCCAAGCGCCCCGAAAAACGCTACAGCGTCAGCGTCCCGATCGGGAAACCGAAACCGTCGGTGGCGTTGCCGCGAATCGAGGGGCCGAACAACGCCCGCCTGCCGCTGGTCGTCATCGACGCCGGGCATGGCGGCCATGATCCGGGCGCGATCAGCCCGCACAGCGGCAAACGCGAAAAGGACATCACGCTGGCGCTGGCGCGCGCGATCCGCGACGACCTGGTCGCCTCGGGCCGCGTCCGCGTCGCCCTGACCCGCGCCGACGACCGCTATCTGGTGCTCGAGGAACGTTTCGGCATCGCGCGGCGGCTGAAGGCCGACCTGTTCATTTCGATCCACGCCGATGCCGCCGAAAATCAGGAAGCCAGCGGCGCGTCGATCTACACCCTGTCCGAAGTGGCGTCTGACCGCGAGGCCGCGCGGCTGGCGGCGCGCGAGAACAAGGCGAACGTCCTCAACGGCGTCGACCTCAGCGCGCACAGCGGCGAAGTGTCGTCGATCCTGCTCGATTTGACGCAGCGCGAGACGATGAACATTGCCTCCGATTTCGCCCGCCTGCTTCAGCGCGAGGCCGGCGAGGCGGTCAAGTTTCGCAGCCACGCGCATCGTTTTGCGTCCTTCGTCGTGCTGAAAGCACCCGACACGCCGTCGGTCCTGTTCGAAACCGGCTTCATTTCGAACAAGGACGATGCCGAATTTCTCGCCTCGAGCGCCGGCCAGAAAAAGGTCGCACGCGGGGTACGCGATGCGGTCCAGCTCCACTTCGCGCGACAGATCGCCGCCAGCCGATAATCCTTGACCCGCCCGCTTGCGCCCGACAGCTTCGCGCCGGCAAACGGATGAGCGCTGGCGGGAGAGCGGCATGGGTTGGAGCAACTGGTCGGGCAGCGTCGCCGCGCCGGTCGGGGTGACGCGCCCCGAAAGCGAGGACGAACTCGCCGATCTGGTCCGCCGCGCGGCAAAGATTCGCGCCACCGGCGCCGGTCACAGCTTTATGCCGCTATGCGCATCGGACGACCTGATCGTCGGACTCGACGCGCTGCCCGGCCGGATCACGGTCGCCGCCGACCGCCGCACCGCGCGCATTCCGGCGGGGTGGAGCATCAAGCGATTGACCGCAGCGCTGTGGGAGGAGGGGCTGGCGCTCGCCAACCAGGGCGACGTCAATCCGCAGGCGCTCGCGGGCGCGATGGCGACCGGGACGCACGGCACTGGCGCCGATCTGGGCAGCCTGTCGACGATGGCGCGCGGTTTCCGGCTGGTTGGCGCCGATGGCGAGGCGCGCTGGTGCGATACCGCGACCAACTCCGATCTGTACGCGGCGCAGCGCCTGTCGCTCGGCATGTTCGGGATCGCGACCGAGATCGAGGTTGCGGTGGTCCCGGCCTTTCATTTGTCCGAACGCATCGAAAAGCGGCGGTGGGACGAGATTCGCGAAAGCTACGACGATCTCGCGGCGCGGCACCGCCACATCGAATTCTGGTTCTTTCCCCATGCCGACGACGTGATCCTGAAAACGCTCGACCCGTGCGATCCGTGCGATCCGCCGCCCGGCACGACCGACATGGAGGAAACGGCGTTCCGGCGCGTGCTGGGTATCGCCGCCCGGTTGCCGTTCCTGACCCCTTGGCTGCAACGCGGCATGATGAGGGCGAATATGAACGGTCGCCGCCGCGGCCCCGCGCACGCGATCTTTCCGTCGGATCGCACGATCCGGTTCGAGGAGATGGAGTATGAAATGCCGCGCGCCGCCGGGCTCGACACGCTGGCCGAAGTGGTCGGCTGGATTCGCAAAAAGCGCCTGCCGGTGACCTTTCCCTTCGAATATCGCACCGTCGCCGCCGACGACATCTGGATGAGCCCGATGAACGCGGGGCCGGTTGCTGCGATCTCGATGCACCAATATGCGCCGATGCCGTGGCAGGCGCTGTTCGCCGATGCCGAGGCGATATTCCGCGCGCATGGCGGTCGTCCGCATTGGGCCAAACGCCACACGCTGGCCCGCTGCGACGTCGATGCGCTCTACCCGATGGCCGAACGCTATCGCGGCGTCCGCCGCGCCGCCGATCCCGCCGGAAAATTCCTCAACCCGCATCTGGAAGCCCTGTTTGCATGACCGACGATCTGACGCTCCACGCCCATCTGGTCGGCCGGCAGGGCAGCCGCGCCGATCTCAACACGCCGGTGCTGGTGCTCGACGCCGATGCGATGGAGCGCAATATCGCGGTCATGGCCGGCCTGGTCGCCGCGCACGGCGTCGCGCTTCGCCCGCATGCCAAGACGCACAAGAGCGTCGACATCGCCCGTCGCCAGGTCGCGGCGGGCGCAGTCGGCGTCTGCTGTGCCAAGATCGGCGAGGCGGAGGTGCTCGCCGCGGACGGGATCGAGGGCATCCTGATCACGTCGCCGGTCGCGGCGCCGCGCGCCATCGAACGGCTTGCCGCACTGGCGGGCGCGGCAAAGGGCTTGATGGCGGTGGTCGATAATCCGGCAGTCGCCGCGCGTCTCGACGCGGCGCTGAAAACGCCGCTGGACGTGATCATCGACATCGACCCCGGCATCGCGCGCACCGGTGTCGCGTCGCCTGCGGCGGCCGTTACGCTCGCCGAGGCGCTCGCGGCGCTGCCGAACCTCAACTACCGCGGTGTGCAATTTTATTGCGGCCGGCAGCAGCATATCGAGGATCATGCCGAGCGCCGGACCGCGATCGAGGAGCGCACCGCCTATCTGCGGACCGTGATCGCTGCGCTCGCCGCCGCCGGTTTTCCGCCCGAAATCGTCACGGGTTCGGGCACCGGCACCCACCGTATCGACCTCGACCTCGGCGTCTTCACCGAACTGCAAGCGGGTTCCTACGTCTTCATGGACAAGCAATATCTCGACTGCGACCTCACCGGCGACGGATCGGTCCCGTTCGAAACATCGCTTGGCGTCGATTCCCGCGTCGTCAGCGCCAACCACAGCGGCCTCGTCACCATCGATGCGGGCTATAAATCGCTGTCGACCGACGGCGGGGTTGCAGTCGTGCGGCGCGGCGCGCCCGAAACCGCCTCCTTCGTCTTCATGGGTGACGAACATGCCGCGCTGATCGCGCCCGGCATCGGGACCGAGCTCGCGCCCGGCGACCCGGTGACGCTCACGGTGCCGCACTGCGACCCGACCGTGAACCTCTACGATCATTATCATGTGGTTCGGGACGACACGCTGGTCGCGATCTGGCCGGTCAGCGCGCGGGGAAGGGCGCGATGACGCCGCGGTTCGATGGCGCGGGCCATCTCTCCGCCGCAACCATACTTCCCTTTCGCGGGCGCACGCTTTAGAGGCTTGGCGATATGGCCGCCGAGACCACGTCCCACTTTCGCTATCGCCTGCGCCGCGACAGCAACGCTGTTTTCAACTGGCTGCGCGACATGTGGACGCGGCGCTGGTTCCGCTGGCTTGGCTATCTTGTCCTTGCCGCGCTGCTCGGCCTCGCGCTGATCTGGGTGCTGTTCGCACGCGACCTGCCGTCGGTCGACCAGCTGCGCGACTATGAACCGCCGCTGCCGACGATGGTCCGCGACGGCGAGGGCAAGCCGGTTCACAGCTATGCCCGCGAACGGCGCGTCCAGCTGGACTATAGCGAATATCCGCAATTGCTCGTGCGCTCGTTCCTAGCGGCCGAGGACAAGACCTTTTTCAGCCACGGCGGCATCGATTACCCGGGCATCGCGTCCGCCATCGTCAACAATCTGACCAGCGACGGGCGCCCCGTCGGCGCCTCGACGATCACCCAGCAGGTCGCCAAGAACCTGTTGCTGACCAACGAGCTCAGCTACCGCCGCAAGGTGCGCGAGGCGATCCTGGCGATGCGCATCGAGGATGCGCTGAGCAAGGAGCAGATCCTCGAACTCTATCTCAACGAAATCCCGCTCGGCCGCCGCAGCTTCGGGGTGCAGGCCGCCAGCCGCGCCTATTTCGACAAGGATGTCGACCAGCTGCAGCTCCATGAAATGGCGTTCCTCGCGATCCTGCCCAAGGCGCCGGAGAAATACGGCCGGGCGCGCAACGAAGCCGAGGCACTCGCGCGGCGCAATTTCGTGCTCGGGTCGATGGAGGACAATGGCTGGATCACCGCGGCGCGGCGCGACGCGGCGCGCGCGATGCCGCTTGGCCTGACCAACAGCGGCAACACCGCGATCGCGCAGGTCGGTGGCTATTATATGGAAGAGGTCCGGCGCCAGCTGATCGCCCAATTCGGCGAAACCGCCGAAGACGGCCCGCTCAGCGTCTATGCCGGCGGGCTGTGGGTGCGCACGCCTTATGACGGCAAGATGCAGGCCGGCGCGACGATGGCGCTGCGCAAGGGGCTTCAGCGTTACGATGCCGGCAAGGGCTGGTCGGGACCGATCGCGACGATCGAGGCCGACGACCAGTGGCAAAGCCGCCTCGCGTCCAGCTTCATCGGCATCGATTACGACAATTGGCGCGTCGCCGCGGTGCTGTCGAAATCGGCGGGGGCCGCGCGGATCGGTTTCGCCAATGGCGATACGGGCACACTTCCCGCCAGCGCCGCGACGCTCGGTTATCGCAAGACCGGCGGCAGCGCCTTCTCGGCGATGCGCCCGGGTGACCTGATCGTCGTCAAATCGACCGGCGGCAGCAATTATGCGCTGCGCAACATTCCCGAGGTATCGGGCGGGATGGTGGTCGAAAGCCCGCATTCGGGGCGCATCTATGCGATGCAGGGCGGCTTCGACGTCCGCCTGTCGCCCTTCAACCGCGCGACGCAGGCCGAACGCCAGCCGGGTTCGACGATCAAGCCCTTTGTCTATGCCGCGGCGCTCGACAATGGGATGACCCCCGCGACGATGATCGTCGACGGGCCGTTCTGCGTTTACCAAGGCGCGGCGCTGGGCAACAAATGCTTCCGCAACTTCGGCAATGCGGGCGGCAGCGGCGAACATACGATGCGCTGGGGGCTCGAACAGTCGCGCAACCTGATGACGGTGCGCGCGGCGAGCCAGATCGGCATGGAACCGGTGGTTGAAACCATCAAGACGATGGGGATCGGCACCCATGAAGCCTATCTGTCGACGGCGCTCGGCGCCGGGTCGACGACGGTCGAAAAGATCACCAACGCCTATGCCATGCTCGCCAACCACGGCCGCGAGCTGAAACCGCGCGTCATCGATTATGCGCAGGATCGCCGCGGCAAGGTGATTTTCCCGGCAAACTGGAAACCGTGCGAGGGGTGCAACAAAAAGGATTGGGACGGGCGTCCGATGCCGCGCTTCGCCAAAACGGGCAAGCAGTTGATGGACCCGATCACCGCCTATCAGGTCGTCCATATGCTGGAAGGCGTCGTTCAGCGCGGCACCGCGGTTCGGCTGCGCGACCTGAACGTGCCGCTGTTCGGCAAGACGGGGACCACCACGGGGCCGAACGATGTGTGGTTTATCGGTGGTACCCCCGATGTGATCGCGGGCATGTATATCGGTTTTGACCAGCCGCGCAGCATGGGCGGCTATGCACAGGGCGGCAGCTATGCGGCGCCGATCTTCAAGGACTTCGCGCTCGCGGCGCTCGCCGATCGCCAGCCGATTCCGTTCGCCGCGCCCAAGGGCGTGCGAATGGTGCGCATCGACCGCCGCTCGGGCCGCCGCGTCTATGGTGCCTGGCCGGGCAACGACCCCAAGGCGTCGATCATCTGGGAGGCCTTCAAGCCCGAAAGCGAGCCACGCCGCACGATCCGGCAGGAAGAAATCAGGCCGCCGAAGGCACCGACGCGGCAGGACGCGCCGGTCCAGCAGGGCAATGGTCGCCGCAGCGATAGCGATTTTCTGGAGGATCGCGGCGGCATCATCTGACGCGGCGTGCCTTCTTCCCCTGCGGCCGTTCAGGCCGTAAGGGCGAGATCAACATTTCTCAGGAGCGAATGACATGCGCGCCGAAGCGCAGGACCATATCGATACGATCAACGCGGCGCTGGCGCTGCTTCGCCGGTTCCTCGACTGGGACCGTGCGGTGCGCCGCCTCGACGAGCTCAACGCGAAGGTCGAGGACCCGACGCTGTGGGACAATCCCAAAGCCGCGCAGGACGTCATGCGCGAACGCCGCCGCCTCGACGAAGCGATCACCGCGACGCGGGCGATCGAGCGTGAACGGGACGACACCGCCGAATTGATCGAGCTCGCCGAAATGGAAGGCGACGAGGCGATGGTCGACGAGGCGGTCGCCTCGCTGGCGACGCTCGCGGCGCGCGCCGAGGAGGACAAGATCAAGGCGCTGCTCGCGGGCGAGGCTGACGCCAACGACGCCTATATCGAAGTCCACGCCGGGGCGGGTGGCACCGAAAGCCAGGACTGGGCCGAAATGCTGCAACGCATGTACAGCCGCTGGGCCGAAAAGCGCGGCTTCAAGGTCGAGCTGGTCGAATATCAGGCGGGCGAGCAGGCCGGCATCAAATCGGCGACGATGCTGGTCAAGGGCGAGAATGCCTATGGCTATGCCAAGACCGAAAGCGGCGTCCACCGCCTTGTCCGCATCTCGCCCTACGACAGTTCGGCGCGGCGCCACACCAGCTTCTCGTCGGTGTGGGTCTATCCGGTGATCGACGACAATATCGAGATCGAGATCAACGAAGGCGACCTCAAGATCGACACCTATCGCGCCTCGGGCGCGGGTGGCCAGCACGTCAACACGACCGATTCGGCGGTTCGCATCACGCACATCCCGACCGGCATCGTCGTCGCGAGCCAGAACGACCGCTCGCAGCACAAGAACCGTGCGACCGCGATGGGCATGCTGAAGGCGCGCATGTACGAGGCCGAACTGCAGAAGCGCGAGGCCGCAGCGTCGGGCGAATATCAGGCGAAGACCGAGATCGGCTGGGGTCACCAGATTCGTTCCTACGTCCTCCAGCCGTATCAGCTGGTCAAGGATCTGCGCACCGGTGTCACCTCGACCGCGCCTGGCGACGTGCTCGACGGCGCGCTCGATCCCTTCATGGCCGCGGCGCTCTCGCAAAAGGTGACGGGCGAAAAGGTCGAGGTCGAGGACATCGATTGATGAAGCGATCCGCCGCCCTGCTCGCGCTCCTGCCGCTGCTCGGCGGCTGCGACGCGCCGTGGAGCGACAACAGCGACCGCATCGAAACCGCGCGCGACTTTCCGCCCGCCGACCGCCCGGTGGCGCCGACCGTCTCGACCAAATGGTCGACCGAGGAAGCGCGCGACCGCGTCAACGAGGCCGAGGATGTCATGGACTCGGCCGATGTCCGCCCGGGCATGACCGTCGCCGACATCGGCGCGGGCGACGGCTATTATACGGTGCGCCTGGCGCAGCGCGTCGGCGCGACCGGGCGCGTGCTGGCGCAGGACATCATTCCCGAGGTGATCGAGCGGCTTGCCGACCGGGTGGCGCGCGAGCGGCTCGACAATGTCTCGCTGAAACTCGGCGCGGTCGATGATCCGCGCCTGCCCGCCGCCAGTTTCGACCGCGTGTTCATGGTCCATATGTATCACGAGATCGGCGAGCCTTACGCCTTCCTGTGGCGGCTGCGCCCGGCGCTGCGCAAGGGCGGGCAGGTGATCGTCGTCGACGGCGACCGCCCGATCGCCGACCATGGCACCCCGTTCCGCCTGCTCGTCTGCGAGTTCGAGGCGGTGGGCTTCAAGCTCGTCTCCTACGACGACAAACAGCATGCTGGCGGCTATCTGGCGCGCTTCGTGCCCGAGGGGAAGCGCCCGGAGCCGGACAAGATTACGGTGTGCGATAACCCTTGATGGCTTCGCTCTCCCTCCCGCAAGCGGGAGGGGAACGGTTCAATACACCACCAACCGGTCGCTATCGCCGATTTCGGCCATGAAGCTCACCAGTCCGCCGGTGCGCACCTGCGGCACCAGCTCGCTCGCGGTCATGCCGGTCAGCGCCATGCCCGACTGACAGACGACCAGCCGCACGTCCATCGCCATCGCCTCGGCGATCAGCGACACCAGATCGGGCTGTCCCGCCGCGCGGCGCGCCACATCGCCGGCAAAGGCGACGGGGGTGCGCAGCAACGCCGCGGCGGGTCCTTGCAGGAAGATGCGCGCCGGTCGCCCCAGCGCCGCCGCCGCCGCCGCCGCCTCGAGCGCGGCGTAAAAACGCTCGCCATCGGCCGATGCGACGATGATGTTCAGCCCCGGCATATCGGGCACTCCGGATCCTTGGGCACCGCAACCTCGCGCCAGCGCCGGTCGAGCATGTCGATGATCGCCAGCCGCCCGGTCAAGGCCGACCCCCAGCCGGTCAGCGCGCGCACCGCCTCCAGCGCCGCCATCGTCCCGACCATCCCGGCAAGCGCCCCCATCACCCCGGTTTCGGCGCAGTTGATCCCGGGCCGGTCGGGATCGTCACCGACCAGGCAGGCGTAGCACGGACTGTCCGGGCGCCAGCCCTCATACAGCGCGACCTGTCCCTCGAACGCGCCGATCGCGGCGCTGAGCAGCGGTTTCTGCAAAGCCACCGCGGCGCGGTTGACCGCCAGCCGAGTCGCGAAATTGTCGCACCCGTCGAGGATCAGGTCGGCGCCCGCAAGCAGCGCTGCGGCATTCGCGCGATCGATCCGTCGTGCGACCGCGACCGCTTCGACGTGCGGGTTGATCCGCCGCGCCGCGTCCGCCGCCACCTCGGCTTTGCCCGCGCCGATGTCGGCATCGGTGAAGAGCGGCTGGCGTTGCAGGTTCGACAATTCGACCACATCGTCGTCGATGATCGTCAGCCTGCCGACCCCCGCGGCCGCCAGATAGGTGATTGCCGGGCAGCCGATGCCGCCCGCGCCGATCACTGCGACATGCGCGGTTTTCAGCTTCGCCTGCCCGGCGCCGCCGAACGCGGGCAGAATGATCTGGCGCGCGTACCGGTCAAGTTCGGCGTCGGTCAGCAATTACTCGCTCGATCGCCGGGTCTTGATCCCCGATAGCGAGGCCAGCCCTGCCGCATCGGCGGTTTCGTCGACGGGCTCGCTTTCGACCCCGGTCGACCCGAAGCCGCCCGCGCCGCGCACGGTCTCGTCGAGCGTCGCCACTTCGGCGAAGTTCGCGCGCTGGACCGGCGCCGGAACCAGCTGCGCGATGCGGTCGCCGCGTTTCACCTCGAAATTATCCTCGCCCAGATTGGCCAGGATCACCTTCACCTCGCCGCGATAGTCGCTGTCGATTGTCCCCGGGGTGTTGAGACAGGTGATGCCATGTTTGAGCGCCAAGCCCGAGCGTGGGCGCACCTGCACCTCATACCCTGCGGGGATCGCCATCGCGAACCCGGTCGCCACTGCATGGCGGGTGCCGGGGCGGATCGTCAGCGATTCGGCGGCGACGACATCCATCCCCGCCGCGCCGTCGCTGGCATAGGCGGGCAGGGGCAGGCCGCCGCCATTGGGCAGGCGCTGGATGCGGATTTCAATTGGGCTGGCGGGGGCTACGCGCATCGAGCTCATCGGCGATCTTTTCCATCAATTTGCGGGCGACGGCGGCTTTCGGCAGTCGGTCCCAGCTGTCTATCCCGTTTTTGCTAACGATATGCACGCGGTTGCTTTCGCCGCCCATCGGGTCGGCGGCGACGTCGTTGGCGACGATCCAGTCGCACCCCTTCTTCGCCAGCTTCGCCTCGGCATGCGCGATGACGTCGTTGGTCTCGGCGGCGAAGCCGATCAGCAGCGGCGGGCGGTCGGCGCTCTTGGCAATCCCGGCAAGGATGTCGGGATTTTCAGCCAGCGCCAGCGGCGGCACCGCGCCGCTGCCGTCCTTCTTGATCTTCTGCGTGCGGGTGTCAGCGGCGCGCCAGTCAGCGACCGCCGCGACCATAATCGCAGCATCGACCGGCAAGCCCTGCCGCACCTCTTCAGCCATCTCCACCGCGGTCTCGACATCGACGCGGATCACCCCCGGCGGGGTCGGCAGCTCTACCGGTCCGGCGATCAACAGCACCTCGGCTCCCGCTTCCGCGGCGGCGGCGGCGATCGCAAAGCCCTGTTTGCCGCTCGACCGGTTGGCGATGTAGCGCACCGGATCGATCGGCTCGTGCGTCGGCCCCGCGGTGATCAGGACGCGGCGGCCGTGCAGCGGGCGGTGGTTGGCGGGCGCAAAATCGGGCTGTCCGACGAGCAGCGACGCGGCAGGCGCCGTCGCCAAAGCGTCCTCGATCGCATCGAAAATCGCCGCCGGTTCGGGCAAGCGCCCCGGCCCATATTCGCCGCACGCCATCTCGCCCTCGTCCGGGTCCAGCACCGTCACCCCGTCGCCGCGCAAGGTGGCGACATTGCGCTGCGTTGCCGGATGCAGCCACATCCGGACATTCATCGCGGGCGCGGCCAGCACCGGCTTGTCGGTGGCGAGCAGCAGCGTGGTGGCGAGGTCATCGGAGATGCCCGCCGCCATCTTCGCCAGCAAATCAGCGGTCGCAGGCGCGACGACGACCAGATCGGCCTCGCGCGAGAGCTGGATATGCCCCATCTCGACCTCGTCCTTGAGGTCGAACAAATTGGTGTAAACCTTGTTCTCGCTCAGCGCCGCGAGCGTCAGCGGCGTCACAAACTGCTCGCCCGCGCGGGTAAGGACACAGCGCACAACATAGCCCGATTTGCGGAGCAGGCGGACAAGCTCGATTGATTTATACGCGGCGATGCCGCCGCCGATGATGAACAGGATGCGGGGAGTGTTCATAATCTCAATAGCCCGTGATCAGCATGTCGATCGCCGACATCACGAGATAATGCTGATCCGACAGAGATGTCACAAAATTCTTCAACTCGCTCACGGGCACCGTCAACGCAAATTGCGTGTAGAGCGCCATGGGTTCCCCATCGATGGAAAAGATAGGATTGAGCCGTTCGGCAAGCTTGGGGCCGTCGTCCGGACGGACGAGCGGGATCACAAACCGCGTGTTCAAATGGTCGAGCGTGTTCGACTGGAAGTCGAGCAGATATTCACCCTGATCGGTTTGGAACACATCTAGCTGCGCCACAAGCGATCCCGGTATCGCGCCAGCGGCAGGCCATGTTTGCGCACATATTCATTGGACGATTCCATGGCTTCCCGATTTTCGCGCTTCCATTCCTCGCCCAGCATTTTCCGAACTTGATCGACCAGTCCGGCTTCGCACGCCTGCGAAACATTGATGCCGAGCCGCTTTGCTTCGGACACGAGGTCGGCGGGCAGCGTGACGTTGGTCGGCTTTCGACTGGCCGTGAAACGATGGACCTTATTCATGCGCAAAAAATATGCGCATAGTGTCTGCGTGTCAACCGAGCCACTGGAGCAGACCCGCACCCGCCGCCGCTCCGACCACCGCGGTCAGCACATAGCGCCACCACACCCGCTTCTCGCCCTTTTCCCACATCAAGGGAATGTCGGGCAGCGGCGGTGCGGGCGGCGCGGCGCCCTTGCGCGGCAATTGTTCGTCGAGGCGGCGGATGATGTCGGGGATCAGCGCCAGCGTCTTGCCCTGTTCGCGCAGGCCGTCGGCCAATGCGGCTTCGGGGCCGAGTTCATCGCGGATCCATTCCTTCACGAACGGTCCCGACACGTCCCACATGTTGATCTGCGGGTTCAGCATCGTCGCGACCCCCTCGACCATCACCATCGTCTTTTGCAGCAGCAGCAGGTGCGGCTGGGTCTGCATGTCGAAATCGCGGGTGATCGCGAACAGGCCATCGAGCATTTGCCCGACCGACAATTCGCTCACCGGCTTGCCGCGCATCGGTTCGCCGACCGCGCGTAGCGCCGTCGCGAATTCCTCGACATTATGATAGTCGGGGACGTATTGCGCCTCGAAATGGATCTCGGCGACGCGGCGATAATTGCCCGTGGTCAGCCCGTAGAGAATTTCGGCGAGCCAGTAGCGCGCCTGCCGGTTGATCCGCCCCATGATGCCGAAATCGACCGCGGCGATCGTGCCGTCAGCCTTCACGAACAAATTGCCCTGGTGCATGTCGGCGTGGAAAAACCCCTCGGCGATCGCCTGGCGCAGGAAGGCGTGGACGAGGTTGCGCGCCAGCGCCTCCATGTCGTGACCCGCGGCGATCAGGTCGTCGCGGCGCGAAATCTTGATGCCGTCGATCCAGCTCAGCGTCATCACGCGGCTGGTCGTGCGGTCCCAGTCGATCGCCGGGACTTCATAGGTCGGCACCCCGACCATTGCGTCGGCAAGCTCGGACGCCGAGGCGGCTTCGCGGCGCAGGTCGAGTTCGCGCAAGGTCCAGCGGCGGAAATTGGCGATCACCTGGCGCGGGCGCAGCCGCGATGCCTCGCCGCCCAGCGCCTCCAGATGCGCTGCCGCCCATTCATAGGTTTCGATGTCGCGCGCGAACTGCTTGTCGATGCCGGGGCGGCGCACCTTCACCGCGACCTGGCGCCCGTCGGTGGTCACCGCGCGGTGAACCTGCGCGATCGACGCCGATCCGACGGGGTCGGGATCGAACTGGCTGTACAGGCTTTCCAGCGGCACCTCGAAGGTCGCTTCAATTTCCTGGCGAATCCGCTCGAACGCGACGGGGGGCAGCGCGTCTTGCAGGCTCAGCAGGTTGCGCGCGGCATCCTCGCCGACCAGATCGGGGCGCGTCGCCAGCGTCTGGCCGAGCTTGACCGCGGCGGGGCCGATCGCCTGAAACGCCGCGGCGTAATCGGGGATTTTCGGCTGCACCGTGCCGAAGCGCGCGATGCGGCACAGCCGCTTGACCCCCGGCGGCGTCTGCGGCGCGGTCTCGATCCCGCGCAGCGCCCCATGGCGCGCGAGGATGCGGCCCCATTTCAGCAGGCGCAGGATATGGGTGACGGGACGGGTCAAGCCTTCCACCCGCTGTGGATCGCGACCAGCCCACCCAGAATCGGCTCGACCTTCACCGACGTGAAGCCCGCTTCGCGGATCATTTTCGCAAATTCGGGCATCGGAGGAAAGCGGCGGATCGATTCGATCAGGTAGCGATAGCTGTCCTCGTCGTCGGCGATCAGCTTGCCGAGCTTGGGGACGAGGTGGTGCGAATAGGCGTCATAGGCCTGCGCGAAGCCCGGCCATTCGTTGGTCGAAAATTCGAGGCAGAAGAAACGCCCGCCATAGCGCAGCACGCGATGCGCTTCCTTCAGCGCTGCGGGAATATCGGTAACGTTGCGGATGCCGAAGGCGATCGTATAGGCGTCGAAAAACTGGTCGGGGAACGACAGCGTTTCGGCATTCTGCTCGCTCCACACCAGCGAATCGATGCCGCGCTCGGCCGCGCGTTCCATGCCAACGCCCAGCATGTCGGGGTTGATGTCGGCCACCGTAATGCTGGCGCCCGACGGCTCCATGCGAAACGCGATGTCGCCGGTGCCGCCCGCCATGTCGAGGATCGCCTCGCCGCTGCGCGGTTTGACGCGGCGCACGAAGCGGTCCTTCCACAAGCGGTGCATTCCGCCCGACATCGCGTCGTTCATGATGTCATATTTGCGCGCGACGCGGCTGAACACCTCGCCGACCTTGGCGGTTTTTTCGGTCGCAGGAACCAGTTCATAGCCAAAGCTGACAGTATCGGGGGTACTCATGGAGTCGCGCCTTGATGCGGGGAGAAACGAAGTCGCACCGGCCTTTAGCCAAGGGTTGAAGCGCAAGCAAATGGCGCGTAGCCCGATCCGCGATATGCCCGAACTCCCCGAAGTCGAAACCACCGTTCGCGGCCTCATGCCGCACCTTACCGGCCAGCGGCTGGTGCGCGTGTCGACGCTGCGCCCTGATCTGCGCCGCCCCTTCCCCGTCGATCTGGCGCAGCGGCTGACCGGATCAATCGTCACGGGCCTGTCGCGCCGCGCCAAATATGGCATCATCGCGACCGACCGCGGCGATCATATGATCTTTCACCTCGGCATGTCGGGCAGCTGGCGGATCGGCGCGGGAGAGCCCGGCAAGCACGACCATCTGCTGATCGATACCGGCGCGGGGCAGCGGCTGATGCTCCACGATCCGCGCCGCTTCGGATCGGTCGATCTGGTCGCAGGCGATCCGCTCACCGGTTTCCCGGCCTTCGTCACCCTCGGCCCCGAACCCTTGTCCGACGCCTTCGACGCCGCCTATCTGGCGCGGGTGCTCGCGGGCCGCCGCGCGCCGATCAAGGCAATGCTGCTCGACCAGACGGTCGTCGCGGGGCTCGGCAATATCTATGTGTGCGAGGCGCTCAACATGCCGCGCATCCACCCGGCAAAACCCGCCGCCGACGTTTCGCGCGCCAAACTGGCGGCGCTGGTCCCCGCGATCAAGGCGGTGCTGGAGGCGTCGATCGCCGCGGGCGGATCGACCCTGCGCGACTATAAACAGCCCGACGGCGAGCTCGGCTATTTCGCCAAGGACTGGCGCGTCTATGGCCGCGAGGGCGAGGGGTGCGCGTGCGGGGGCACGATCGCACGGATCGTCCAGAGCGGCCGCTCGACCTTTTATTGCCCCAAATGCCAGCGGTGACGCGCGCATTTGCCGCAAAAATGATTGACCAACCGGGGCAGTCTGGCTATGCGCGCACCCTTCGAGCAGGGTCCGGGCTACCGGAACCGGCCGTATCCGGACATTGATTCGCCTCCTTGCGCGATTCGGCTGCTCCGGTGACGCTGCGCTCCGACTGACTTAGACCGTTTGGAAACCGAGGAATTTATGGCCAATACGCCGCAGGCAAAAAAGCGCATCCGCCGCAACACCGCGCGCACCGTCGTGAACAAGAATCGCGTCTCGCGCATTCGCACGCTGGTGAAAAAGGTCGAGAATGCGATCGTCGCGGGTGACAAGGATGCTGCTGCCACGGCGCTGAAGGCCGCCCAGCCGGAAATGGCGCGCGGCGTTGCCAAGGGCGTGCTGCACAAGAACACCGTCGCGCGCAAATTTTCGCGCCTGACCAAGAGCGTGAACCAGCTCGCCTGATTCCGCTGTCCCGAAAGGGAACAAAAAAGACCCGCGGCGCGCTGCCGACGGGTCTTTTTTTGTGCCCGCGATTGTGACGCCACGATGGCAATAGTGTTGCATCGCGGTAAGTGACGGATTTACGGCGATTCGTTTACCACGCCCGCGCAGAGTATCACTAAACCTTTGTAAAATAATCATAAATATGTGATTTGACGCAAATCCGGCGACCCCGGCGAGTCAAGATTTTTATTTCAGTATTTTTACATCGCTGCCCCTTGATCGACTCGGTGCGCCCTGACTAGACAAGGGGGTCGTCGGCCTTCGCTGGCGGCCGCCACATCGACATGATTCACGCTTTGTCGGGCCGATCGGTCCGGGAAGGACGCTTGCGCCTGCTGCGCGGGCCGGATCGGCGTGTGACGCGGCCGTGCGGGGGTGCGGGGCAGGGGGATCAGGGGGCAGTACGGCGTGGCGGAAAGCGGGAATCGGGATGGATATGGCGCGGGCGACATGGCGATGAGCGGCGATGCCGCCACGCTGTGGCCGCGTGTCGCCGAAGGGCTGCGCCGCGATCTCGGCGTCCGCACCTTCGACCATTGGCTGAAACCCGTGCGGTTTGCCGATTTTTGTGCGTTGTCGGGCGTCGTCACGCTCGAAACCGCCAGCCGTTTTTCGGCCAACTGGATCAACGAACGCTTCGGTGACCGCCTCGAACTGGCGTGGCGCCAGCATCTGCCCGCGGTGCGCAGCGTCACCGTCCGCGGCGGCGCCGCGGCGAGCGAGCGCGCCGCGGCGCTCGCCAGCCCGCCGCTGCCCGCGTTCGACACGCCGGCGGCGCAACCGGCCGCCAATCCGGCGCTGCTCGGTTTCGACCCGCGGCTGTCGTTCGACCGTTTCGTGATCGCGCGCTCGAACATTCTCGCGGCCAACGCCGCGCGCCGCATGGCGATGGTCGAAGCGCCGCAATTCAACCCGCTCTATCTCTGCTCGGGCACCGGCCAAGGCAAGACCCACCTGCTCCAGGCGATTGCGCAGGATTATGCGCGCGCGCATCCGACCGCGACCATCATCCTGATGTCGGCCGAAAAATTCATGCTCGAATTTGTCGGCGCGATGCGCGGCGGCGACATGATGGCGTTCAAGGCGCGGCTGCGCGCTGCCGATCTGCTGCTGCTCGACGACCTGCAATTCGTCATCGGCAAAAATTCCACGCAGGAAGAATTGCTTCACACGATCGATGACCTGATGACCGCGGGCAAGCGGCTCGTGGTTACGGCCGACCGCCCCCCCGCGATGCTCGACGGGGTCGAGGCGCGGCTGCTGTCGCGCCTGTCGGGCGGACTCGTCGCCGATATCGAGGCGCCCGAGGACGATCTGCGCGAACGCATCATCCGCCAGCGGCTGGCGGCGATGCCGATGGTCGAGGTCCCCGACGACGTCGTCGCCTATCTGGTCAAATATTTCACCCGCAACATCCGTGAGCTTGAGGGCGCGCTCAACAAGCTGCTCGCTTATGCCGCGCTCACCGCGACGACGGTCGACCTTCGGCTCGCCGAAGACCGGCTCGCCGAAAATGTCCGCACCGCGCGGCCGCGGATCACGATCGACGAGATCCAGCGCGCGGTGTGCGCCCACTACCGGCTCGACAAGAGCGAAATGGCATCGAAACGCCGCGTCCGCGCGATCGCGCGCCCGCGGCAGGTCGCGATGTATCTGGCCAAGGAACTGACTCCGCGTTCCTATCCCGAAATCGGCCGGCGGTTCGGCGGCCGCGATCATAGTACGGTGATCCATGCGGTGCGCACGGTCGAAGCGCTGCGCGTCGCCGACAGCGAACTTGACGCCGAAATCGCGGCGATCCGGCGCAGTCTGAACAGTTGATCCACAGGGTTATGCCGGGATTGTCCCCGGGTTTATGCACAGGGCTGGAAGCTGCGCGCGCTATCGACGGTTTTGGGGTGGGGAGTGACCTTCCCTTATTCGTCATCCCGGCGAAGGCCGGGATCTCACCCTATCGGTTTTCCGCACCGGCGAGATCCCGGCCTTCGCCGGGATGACGATATTGGAATGCCCGCAATCGGTCGCAACCTGGCATTGCTTCACACGCTCAAACAAAAAAACCCGCCTTTCATCCGAAAGGCGGGCCTTTTCTATCAGCTGTGCAGAAAGCTCACCCCTTTTCGGGCGGTGCCACCGTGATCCGCACCCGCTCGCCCGAATTGCCGGGAAAGCCGGTGAACATCGCCTCGACCAGATTGGGAACGATCGTTTGCAGGTTGTTGTCGCGCGACTGCGCCTCGGCCTGACCTTCGAACAGGCGCGATCCATCGGCAGCGCGGTTGATCTGGAGGTTCAGTCCGCTGGTATAGACGGTGTAGCTCGTCACGTCGGTGCCGCCCCAGCCGGGGCCAAAGCCGCCCCACAGGAACGGGTCGCGATAGCCATAGACATAGCGGCGCCCGCCGGGGCCGCGGACGACGACCGGGCGATAGAAACCGCGGCCGTAATAGCCGCCGTACCAGGGGTCGCCAAAACTAGGGCTCGACACGACGCGCTCGCGCCCCTTGTCGACGCCATAGTCCATACGGACAACCAGGTCGGCGCGCTCGCCGGGGGCGGCGGGGCGATAGCCGTAGCGGGTAAGCTCGCCGGCGACCAGATTGGCATATTGGCCGAACTCGATACCGCCCGCCAGCGCGGGATTGCCCGCCTCGACGACAAAGCTTTGTCCTTGCGGGGCGGGAAGCTGGCTCTGGAACCGGGCGACATCGGCCTTGAACGGCGTCGCGCAACCGGCCAGCGCCAGCGCGGCACCGGTCATCGCGGCAAGGCCCAGACGGCGAAGGGTCGATTTTCTCATCATCTTGCTCCGTGATTCGGATCGGCGCATCCCGCGCCGTTTATAGCATGACTACGCCGACGCGACTTAACCTTGGTTGAACCCGTTTCGTCGCACGAAGGTTCCGGTCCCGATATGGGGCGTCCGCCGCGACAGACAAGTTTATCCGATATTTAGCGACAAAGACCAAGCGCCGCATAAGCCGCGTCGAGCGTCGGACGCGCCAGCGCCGATGCTCGCGCCGCGCCTTGCTCCAGCGCAGCGTCGATCGCCGCCGGATCGGCCTTGAGCTGGTTCAACCGCGTCGCAATCGGGCGCAGCGTTTCGACAAGCAGTTCGCCGAGCGCCGGTTTGAACGCACCGAACCCCTGTCCGGCAAAGCGTAGCAGAACCTGATCGACATTTTCATCGGCCATCGCGGCATAGATCGACACCAGATTGCGTGCCTCCGCGCGCCCCTCCAGCCCCGCGACCTCCGACGGCAGCGGCTCGGCGTCTGTCTTTGCCTTGCGAACCTTGGCCATGATCGTGTCGGCGTCGTCGACCAGGTTGATCCGGCTCGCGTCGCTTGGGTCCGATTTCGACATTTTGGCCGTTCCGTCGCGCAGGCTCATGATCCGAGCTGCCGTCGGCGGTATCGTCGGTTCGGGCAGCGTGAAGGTATCGGTGCCCGTGTCGAGATTGAACTTGGTCGCAATGTCGCGCGCCAGCTCGAGATGCTGTTTCTGGTCGTCGCCGACCGGGACGTGCGTCGTCTGATAGAGCAGCACGTCGGCGGCCTGCAGCACCGGATAGGCATAAAGCCCGACGCTTGCGCCCTCGCGGTTCTTGCCCGACTTTTCCTTGAACTGGGTCATCCGGTTCAGCCAGCCGATCCGCGCGGTGCAGAACAGGAGCCAGCCCAGCTCGGCATGCGCGGGAACGCGCGCCTGGTTGAACAATATCGCCTTGGCGGGGTCGATCCCCGCCGCCATCAGCGCCGCGGCCATCTCGCGCGTGTTCGCGGTGAGCTCGGCGGGATCGTTGTGGACGGTGATTGCGTGCAGATCGGCCAGGAAATACAGCTTTTCGCCCGGCATCTCGTCCTGCATCCGCACCCAGTTGCGGATCGCGCCCAGATAATTGCCGAGGTGCAAGTTTCCGGTGGGCTGAATGCCCGACAGCGTCCGCATGATCGTCTTTCCCGTTTTACAGTGTGCGCCGGCGCAGCTGGCCGATGGTGTCGCGATTGACCACGCCGAACAGGAAGGCGCAACCAAAGAATATGAGCCCGCCCAGCGCGACGATGGCGCCCAGCGCGACAATCCGCTCGAACACCCCGCCGACAAAGGCATCACCCGCCAGCGGGATCGCGAAATGCAGCGCCGCCGCCATCGCCGCGGCGGCCAGCACGATACGCGCGATGCGCCAGACGACCTGGCCGGTCAGGTGGAACAGCCCGCCGCGATGCAGGATCGCATAGAGCATCGCGACATTGCACCACGCCGCGATCGACCCCGCCAGCGCGAGCCCGACGATGCCCAGAACCGGGATCAGCGCGAAGTTGAGGCCGATGTTGATCAGCAGCGAGATCGCCGCGGTCCACACCGGGGTGCGCGTGTCCTTGCGCGCAAAGAAATTGGGCACCAGCACCTTGACCAGCACATAGGCGGGCAGGCCGACAACAAGGCCGCCGACGACGGCGCCGGTCGCCAGGCCGTCGGCGACGCTATATTGGCCGCCGACGTAAAAGGCGCTCGTGATCGCAGGCCCGGCCACGAACAAGGCGACTGCGGCGGGCACGGTCAGCAGCATCGCGAGTTCGACGGCATTGCTTTGCAACCGGAACGCGCCGCCGCGATCCTCCTGCGCGACGAAGCGCGAAAGCGCGGGCAGGATTGCGGTGCCCAGCGCGATGCCGATGATCCCGAGCGGCAGCTGGTTCAGCCGGTCGGCCATCGCCAGATAGGTGATGCTCTTGTCGGGCAGCGAGGCGATGAAGAACAGGTCGACGAACCGGCTGATCTGATAGACGCCGGCGCCGAACACCGCGGGCAGGATCAACACCCCCATCTCGCGCACCCCCGGCGTCAGCCGCGGGCGGCGCAGTGCGGGCCGGAAGCCTGATCGACGGACCCAGTAATAAAGCCAGACCAGCTGGAACAGCCCCGACAGCGAAACCGCGATCGCCAGATACAGCCCTGTCGCCGCCTTGGCCGCCTCGCCGCCGTCGCCGGTGGCGCCGCCGACCAGCAGCGCCGCGATCAGGCAGATGTTGAGCAGGATCGGCGCCGCCGCCGCGGCGGCAAAGCGCGACAGGCTGTTGAGGATCGCCGCGAACAGCGTCGCGATGCTCATCAGCGCCAGATAGGGAAAGGCGATACGCGCCATCAGCACCGCCAGACCGAATTTTTCGCGGTCGGCGCGCAGCGCCTCGCTGGCGAACAGGTGCATGACCCACGGCATCACGATCAGCAGCAGCGCCGAAAAGACGATCAGGATCGGGATCAGCACCGCCAGCACTGCGTCGGCAAAAGCGCGCGCCTCGCTATGGTCGCCTTCCTTGGTCATGCGCTGGTTGAACAGCGGCACGAAAGCGGCGGCAAAAGCACCCTCGGCGAACAGGCGGCGAAAGATATTGGGCAGCTGGAATGCCAGCTGCCACGCGTCCGCGATGCCGCCGGCGCCAAGGATGCGGCTGAGCAGCATATCCCGCGCGAAGCCGAAGATGCGGCTGACCATCGTCAGCCCGCCGATCGTCCCGACGCTTTTGACGAGGCTGCTCATGCAATATGCTCAGCGCATGAGAGGGTGCGGTTGAGAAACGTCGTCATTGCGAGCGAAGCGGGCCGAAGGCCAACCAATCCAGGGCGGCCTTGTACGACCCTGGATTGCCGCGGGCCTGCGACCCTCGCAATGACGATGTTGGATTCAGCGTCAGGCCTGGCCAACCGGAACGGCGTCACCCAGTTCCCCGGCTTCGGTCTGCGCCTGAACCTGCTGCATGAACAGGCCGTGGAAATCGATCGGTTCGAGCAGCAGCGGCGCAAAACCGCCGTCGCGGACGGCATCGGCGACGACGCGGCGGGCGAAGGGGAACAGGATGCGCGGCGCTTCGGCCAGGAAGAACGGCTGCAACTGGTCTTCGGGGACGTTGCGGACGCCGAACAGCCCGGCATATTTCAGCTCGATCACGAACATCGTGCCCGCATCGGCTTTCGACGTCACGTCGATCTTCAGCGACACTTCGAACAGATTTTCGCCGACACCTTCGGCGGCGATGTTGAACTGGACGTCGATCTGCGGCGGGTCCTGCCACTGGTAAACCGCCGGCGCGTTCGGATTTTCGAACGACAGATCCTTCACATATTGCGAAATCAGGCCGATCGCGGGGCTGGTATCTTCGCCATTGGGCTGCAGGGCGGGGTTGTTGATGTCGGCGCTGGTCTCGTCAGCCATGATGGAATGCTCTCGCTCGAAAAGAATGAAACTTTGCCGCGCCACAGGCCGTGCGCGGACTGCGGCGGGCGGTTGCGGCGGCGCTTAGCAGCGCCGCGCTGCCAGCACAATGGTCGCGGCGGGGTCGCGCGGGGGGCGGTGCGCGTCGCGGGCGAATTGTTGACCTGCCGGTCGGCTGCGGCCATGGTGATTTGAAACCCGGCTGCGGATCGCCTATATAGCGGCGACGCTGACCGATAACCCGTATTGGACCCTTGCCCGTGACTGCTTTTTCGATCGTCCTGCTCGCCATGATCGCCGCCTTCCTTGGCATGCGGCTCTATTCGGTGCTCGGCAAGCGCACGGGGCATGAGCAGGAGCCGGTTTTGCCGCGCCGCGACGAGCGCGCCGTGCCCGGCCCCGTGCGGCTGGAGGACGGCGACGCCGGTCTCGTTCCCGCGGCGGGTTCCGCCGATACCGCGGGGCTGGTTTACGAGCCCGCGGCCGAAGCCGGACTTCGCCAGCTGCTCGCCGCCGACCGCCATTTCGACGCGGGTCGCTTCATGGAAGGTGCCGAGGCCGCTTATCGCATGATCCTCGAAGCCTATTGGTCGGGCGACCGCGAAGCGCTGCGCGATCTTTGCGACGATGACAGCTATGAAGCCTTTGTCGAGGCGATCGAAGCTCGCGAAGCCCGCGGTGAAAAGCTCGAAAACCGGCTGGTCGGCATCGATTCGGCCAAGATCACCGCGGTCGAGATGGACCGCAAGGAAGCGCGCATCACCGTGCGTTACCAAGCCGACATCAGCGCGGTAACGCGCGACGCCGACGGCAAGATGATCGCCGGATCGATGAGCGATGCGTCGCGCACCGACGACCTGTGGACCTTCCGCCGCGCGCTCGGCAGCAGCGATCCCAACTGGCTGCTCGACGAAATCGAAGCAGCCTGATCGCGGTGTCGGCGAACCTGTCGTCCGGGATGCGCCGGACGCGCGTTTTCGGAATCACCCTGCTCGCCGCGCTGCCGCTGCTTTCCGGCTGCGCATCGGTCATCCCCGATTCGGGTAACCGCCCCGCCGCCTCCATTTCTGCGCCGACTCCGAAGCCGACGGGCGCGACGCCGCGCCCCTATCAGCCGCGCCCGTCGGAAAGCGGCGGCGTGGCGGCCAGGCCGATCCCCGCTACCCCGCGTGCGGTGTTGCCAGCGCCCGCTGTCCCGGCGGACGCAGCGACGGCTGCCGCCAGCGGGGTGATTGCCGGTCCCGACTTCGCCAGCCTTGGCGTCACCGCCGAACAGGCCGCGGCGGCGCTTGCCGCCTTCCGCATCAGCTGCCCCTCGGTCCAGCGTCGCGCCGACGCCAGCGGGCTGACGCAGGGCGCCGACTGGACCGAAAGCTGCAACGCGGCGAAAAACTGGGCCGACAGCGACGCCGCGACCTTCTTTGCGCGCTATTTCGGCACGGTGCAGATCGGGGCGGGCACCGCTTTCGTCACCGGCTATTACGAACCCGAAATCGCCGGGTCGCGCACCAAGCAGCCGGGATATGACGTCCCCATCTATCGCCGCCCTGCCGATCTGGTCGATGTCGATCTCGGCCAATTCTCCGAGGAGCTGAAGGGCCGGACGATCCGCGGCCGCGTCGAGGGCGGCAAGCTGGTGCAATATTACGACCGCGCCGCGATCGAAAGCGGCGCGCTCGAAGGGCGCGGGCTCGAGATCGCCTGGGCCGCCGACGCCGCCGAATTCTTTTTCCTGCAAGTCCAAGGCTCGGGCCGCCTGCGTCTGCCGGGCGGCGGCATCATGCGGATCGGTTACGAGACGCAGAACGGCCGCGGCTATGTCGGCATCGGCAAGCTGCTGCTCGACCGCGGCGAATTGCAGCGCGGCCAGGCGTCGATGCAGGGCATCCTTGACTATCTGCGCGCCGATCCCGTGCGCGGCACGAAGGTGATGAACGAAAATCCCAGCTGGGTGTTCTTCCGCGAGCTTACCGGCCCGGGCCCGCTCGGCGCCATGGGCCTGCCGGTGACACCGCGCGCCAGCGTCGCCGCCGACCCCAAATATGTGCCGCTCGGCGCCCCCGTCTTCCTCTCGCTCGACCGTGCCGAACCGAACGGCCTGTGGATCGCGCAGGATACCGGCGGCGCGATCAAGGGCGCCAACCGCTTCGACAGCTTCTGGGGCGCGGGCGAAGAGGCGCGCGCGATCGCCGGCGGCATGGCGGCGCGCGGCTCGGCGCTGCTGCTGCTCCCGCGCGCCAGCATCGCGCGGCTGATCCCGGCGCGGTGACGCCGCGATGGCGCGGCGGCTTGATCCCGACGAAAGCGCGCTGTGGAAAAAGGTCGCGGCGACGGTGAAGCCGCTGGCGAAGGCGAAAGTGCCGCTCGCGCCCGCAGCCCCGCCGACGATCCGCCCGCCGGCGCCGACCCCGCGCCGCACCGCCGCCCCG
>FWPV01001503.1_pt1 | contig 64270 bp, 55 predicted proteins | sample 2228371 | NCBI WGS metagenome assembly FWPV01 (sample SAMEA103939776, study PRJEB20133) | metagenome
TGGGCCGGGGATTGACCTTACGCCTCATCAGAAGCGCCGGTCTTGACCGCGATGAGTTTATCGAGTTGCTAACCTAGTCCGTAGCGTAGGTTTCCCACCCGTCACCCTCTCGGCCTTGGGCCGTTCTACAGGAATCCTCCTGCAGATTCTAAACCCGCGGGAGGATTTGCTGTGGATTTGACCGCCTGCCACTTTGGGAGTATGCTTGAGCTAGGGTACAATTCGCCAAATAGTCCACAGTGCGCCAACAGCCAAGCGTAGATATGGGTGTGAGTGTTGTCTTTCCTGACGAACTGCTGGTTGCTTCCAAAGAGGACCGGGATCAATTCGCCCGGCGGGCCATGTTGGGCGCTGATTGACGAACGCCAGGGCAATGGGGTTGCCGGTAAAAGGGACCCTTCCCTATTTGAACACCACCACTTCCTTGCCGTGCAGCTTGTCCAGCACCCGGCTGGCGATCAGCTCCAGGTGGCTGTTGACCGCCACAAAGTTCAGATTGTCGGTTGGCACGGTCAGCACCGGGCAGAGGGTAAAACCCTCCACCCAGGCGTCGTACAATTCGTTGAGCCGCGTCAAATAGTCCACCGGGATTTCTTGCTCATAATCGCGGCCCCGCTGCCGGATGCGATCCTGCAGCACCGGCACCGACGCCTGGAGATAGATCACCAGGTCGGGCGGCGGCAGAATGGTGATGACCGTCTGGTACAGGTCCCAGTAGCTGCGCCAGTCGCGAGCGTCCATGTGCCCCTGCAGGTAGAGGTTGCGGGCAAAGATCTCGGCGTCCTCGTACACCGTGCGGTCCTGGATCACCGTTCCCGGCCGCTCGATGATCTGGCGGTGGTGGCTCAGCCGCCGCGACAGAAAATAGATCTGCGAATGAAAACTCCAGGCGCGCATATCCCGATAAAAGTCGGGTAAATAGGGGTTGTCCTCCACCGCCTCGTAGAACGGCTCCCAGCACAGGTACTCGCTCAACAGGCGGGTCAGGGTGGATTTGCCCACCCCCACGTTGCCCGCCACGGCAATAAACTTTTTCATCTCCTTCCTCCCCGCTGTGGAAGCAAAGGGCCCCCGGCAGCCCCTTCCTGCCGGGAAACGGTTTCCAGGGACACCTTGCCCTTCCTGGGCCGGCCGGCAGCAACAAAGGTCAATTCGGTGCCCAGATAAAGCCGATCCCCCCAGCCAGCCTTGACCAACACCTCTCGATCCTCACGGGTCATCTCTATTTCCACCTGGGCAGCGCCGGCCCGCTGCGCCAGGGCCTCCAGCCAGGGGCGTATCTGCTGCTGGGCACGGGCCACTGCCTCCTCCACATCGTCCAGGTCCTGTACACCATCGGGCAGGTGAAGGCGCACCGCCTTGCCCCCCTCCAACGGCGTGATGAGCACCCGATGGCGCAGGACCACACCGCCGGCCACAGCCCCTACCGCATTGGCTACCTCGGCGTAAGGGGGGATGATGAGGCGGGTATGTAGCTGCTCGGCGACGCGGGGCATATAGGCCGCCACCGGCGCGCCGATGGCCACCACCGGGTGCCGCAGCGTCAAGGCACAGGTCAGGCCATGCCCGGCCGGATCGCTGCCGTGGCCGTCGTTCAAGGCCCGATCCAGCAACAGGGCAGCCGTAGGCTCGGCCTCCCAGGCCGGCAGGTGGGCCTCATCGGCCAGGACCTTGCTGACCAGGGCCATCGCCGCCCGGTTCGATACGCCCCCCACCACCTGGCGGCAGAGATCGTCGGCGGTGCACCGGCTCCACGTTGCCAGGATCTGCGCCCCCAGCACCGCCGCCTCGGCGTTCCACAGCTCCAGGCGGCGTAGAGCGTGCAGGGCATCGGTGGGGGTGAATCCGGCGCGCAGCGCCAGCCGCTCGGCGATCAGCGACTCGACGCGGCGCAGCACCAGCGCCCCGAAACGGCCTTCGCGGACCAACGTTGCCAGCGACACCGGGCCGCGGGCCAGCCGCTCCAGAATGGCCGCTTCAGCCTCCTCCAATGGGCGGGTCGGGGGGCGGCGCAGCAGCAGGAACTGGGCCGCCACATCGTCGCGAGGGGGCGCTGCCGCCTGGCTGCGCAGCTCGGCCAGGACCTCCGGGTGCTGAGCGGCCAGCAGGCTGAGGGGCACCACCCGCTGCGGCCCGATGGTCAACCGCCGATTCCCATCCAGGCGAACATGGCTGTCGCCGCCCAGGCCTACCGTGTGGACGTCTACCGCCTCGACCATTGTCCGCCAGCGGCCTACTTGCGCCCCCTCGGGATTGAGGCAAGGTTGCCCGTCGCGCAGGGCAGCAATGTCGGTCGTCGTGCCGCCAATGTCCACCACCCAGATCGGCCCGTTGGCCGTAGTTGCCTCGGCCTGGCCGGCCAGATACCAGCCGCCCACGACGCTGGCCGCCGGCCCGGAGAGGATCGTCTCGATGGGCCGCTGCATGGCCCATTCAGCCCGCACCAGCGAGCCATCGCCCCGGACCACCATCAACGGTGCACGGATGTCCCGCTCGGCCAGGGTGCGGTGCAGGGTAGCGATCAGCTCGCGCAGGAGCGGCACCAGCCGGGCGTTCAGCGCCGCCGTTGTCGCCCGCCGCACCGAGTTGAGGCGTGTCGTCAATTCGTGGCCGCAGGTAACCGGCAATCCCGTCAATTCTTCGATCACCGCCCTGGCCCGCAGCTCGTGAGCCGGGTTGCGCACGCCAAAATAGCCCGACACGGCAAAGGCTTCCACCCGACCTTGCCGGGCCAAAACCGCCTGTCGCAGGGCAGCTTCGTCCAGCGGCTCGGCCTCGTCGCCGTGGATGTCATGCCCGCCGCCTATATAGACCAGGTCATCGGTAACCAGATCATCGGCAAAGCCATATTGCCGGATCAGCTCCGGGTCGTACCCGATCAGGATCAGGCATACCGGGCTGCCCTGCCCCTCGACGATGGCGTTGGTCGCCAGCGTAGTGGACAGGCCCACCAGGTCCACCTCGGCAGGGGAAGGGGCCGCCGGCTGCCGAAAGACGGCATCTATCGCTTCGCCAATGCCGATGGCCAGGTCCCGGCGCGTGGTCAGGGCCTTGGCAGCGCCCAACACCCGGCCGGTGGAATAATCTACCAGGGCAGCGTCGGTGTAGGTGCCACCGGTGTCAATGCCCAGCGCGATGGTCATGATCGGCCCTCCTGCCGCCCATTCTGAGCGCCGGGCGTTGCCGCAGAGCCTGACACCTGATTGGGGTCTGCCCGTCGTCGCCAGCAGGTATCTTGCAAGGCACAATACTGGCACACCGAGCCCACATGCCTGGCCTGGTAGCCCGGCCCCAGGCCGATGAGCACCGAGACCGATTTGTGGGGCACCAGGACACAATATTCGTTGAGCTGCACCCCGATCTGCTCCAGGGGCAACAGGGCGCACAGTTCCCTCTGCCCCTGCACCGGCCAGCCGACCAGCGAGCCAGGGCTGAGGGCCGGGCTCACCCCCCACCCCTGCGCAGCGGCGATCTCCTCGGCCAGGCAGCGGACCGCCTCGCCCACGGCTCCCAGCGCCAGGACGCCGGCGCTATCCAGCAGGTACGATTTCAGCCCTTCGCCGGCGGCCTGCAGCTCGTGGACCCGCTGCTCCAACGCCGGGCCGATGGTCATCACGCTCACCAGCACCTGTACCGCAGGGGCCAGCAGGTCAGCCTTGGGGCCAACGTGCAGGACCGACTTGGGGCCAGAAGGGTGGGCCAGGATCACACCCTCGCCATCCACAGCCTGCAGATCGAACCGGTCGTATACCGCTACCGGCTGCCACAGGGTTTGTCCCAGGGCAATGGCCTCCTGGGCAACGCGGATCAGGCCGGGCCGGGGCGGCTGCCCTCCGCGCGCAGCCACCACAGCTTCGGGATCCAAGGTGATCGGGATGTCGCGTAGAATCGGCATCGGTTGTGTGTCGGGCACTCCTTGTCAATCTGGCAAACGCCAACGGCATTGTACCACGGTTTACCGCTTGCCAGAAATATCCGATGAAGCTTTGCCTTGGAAGAAAACCAGAGTCTGTCCATATCAAAACTTTGCTCAGATCTGCTTCCTGGGTGTATAATCAAACCCTGTGAAAAAGCAGGGCAGGGCAGTGCCATGCCCAACAGTAGAAAGGGATGCTTCATTGGGGCCAAAATTTACAGAGGTTCAGCCGGTCCCGATCCGGCGGCCCAGGTTGACAGTTGTTGCTGTCGCACTATCGGTCGTGGCCATCCTCCTTTTTATCGAACTTCCCCCCTTGAGCCTGTTGGGCAAGGCCGACCTGGTGGGCTATGGCATCTGCCACCGCATCCCGGAGCGTTCCTTTTTTCTGAACGGGCGGCAATTGCCCCTCTGCGCTCGTTGCACCGGCACCTTCCTGGGTGCAGTGGTGGGCCTGGTTGCCATGTTGCTGCGGCGGCGGGGCCGGGCCTCCTCTCTGCCGCCGGTGCCTGTCTTGGGGATATTGATTGCTTTTACCGGCTTCTGGGCGTTCGATGGCTTGAACTCGTACCTGACCCTGTTTCCCGGTGCCCCCCACCTCTACGAACCGCAGAACTGGCTGCGCCTAACCACCGGCCTGCTCAACGGGTTGACGCTCATCAGCTTTGCCTTCCCCATCTTTAACTTTACCATTTGGCGCGAGCCAACCCAGGAGTGGGTCATCAAAAATGTCGGGGAGCTGATTGCCCTGCTGCCGGTCTTGGCCCTGATCGTCGTAGCGATCCAGGCCGAGATCGGCTTTCTGCTCTATCCGGCAGCCGTCCTCAGCAGCCTGGGGGTGTTGCTATTGCTGACCCTCATCAACGCAATGATCGCCGCCGTGGTACTTCGCCGGGAGGGGATGGCCCAGAACTGGCTCCAGGCCCTGCCGCCCCTCATCGTTGGCGCCGGCCTGGCCCTGCTGGAGGTCGTGGCAATGGTCCTGCTGCGCGCCTACCTGACCACAACCTTGGGGTTGCCGTTCTGATTTTCCTCGTCGCCTGGGTGGCGGGCAGCCGTGAGCACGGCGCGAAAGAGGCGGGCCGGGCTCTCACGGATCCAGGCAAAGGCCAGTAGAGTGCCTATCAGGGTAAAGACCAACACATAGGCCCGTCGGCCCAGGACAAAGACGGTGAACTGATCCAGGGTCAGCCCTCCCAGGCTAAAGACTGCTCCCCATCCCCCTTCCAGGAAGCCCAGCGATCCGGGGGTCACTGAAAAGACGAGGGTGAGCTGGGTAACGCACGCGCCCATCAGCAGCAGATGCCAGGGAATCCCCAGGCGCAGCGCCTGGGCGATGTAGTAGAGCCGGGCCGAGAGAAGGCCGTACATGGCCAACGTCAGCAAAAAGGCCTGCACCGCCGAGCGGTTGGACAGAAAGGTCTCGTTGGCCAGGCGGTCCAGCTGCTGCGGCAGGCGGCGCACCAGCTTGCGGCCGATCGCTGGCACGTGAGTCAGCGGCCGCGCCAGGCGCGATGCCACCCGCCCCAGGAGCCGGATCGCCCGCTCGTACTGCCAACCGAGCAGCACGGCGCCGATGACCACCAGGCCGCTCATCAATCCTATAGCCAGTGGCAGGCCGATCCAGCCGACGAGGTAAAAGGCCACGGGCGTCACCAGGAGCAGAGCCAGGATCAGGTCGAATAGCTTGTCGAGAAAAACCGACAACGCTGCCCGGCGCACCGAGACCCCCCGCGACAGGCTGAGGGCTGCCGGCCGCCCACCCAACATCCCTACAGTGATGGGCACCACCTGACCGGTAACCATGCCGATCATGTGGTAGGTAAAGTAGTAGCGATACGGGCACTTTTCCGCCGTGCCCATGACCTGCGTGGTGATGAGTGCCCAGCGGTAAGCAGCCACCAGGTTCCACAACAACGTCACGGCAAAGGCGGCCAGAACGTAACGCCCATCGCCACGGAAGATCTGCTGCCAGGCCTCGACGCCGCCCAGGTAGAGGATCAGGGCCAGGATCAGCAAGCCGGCCAGGTTGATGATCCACGATAGGATCCGGTTGCGTTTCTGTCGCGCGCGGTCAATACTCATGGTCAGGGTTTATCCTCCCCCCCGCATCGTTATCGGCAAACCGGATCAGTATACCACAGAAGGCCAGATCGCGCACACTGCAAATCAGGTGGTGATCCTCTAACCCGGACAAGCCGGAACTAAAAGGGGAAACCATCAAGAAAACATAGCTTCGTGCCTTGGTGCCTTGGTGATAAATTTGGGATTTCATTGGCAGGGAGTCGGTTGCGCCAGAAGCGGTTAACAAAACCGCCCTACTCTACCCCACGTATGTGATCCAGAGATCTAAAAGACACCCAAAAACTGCCGCGTTGACATTCCCCGCGACCTGAGGTACAATTTTGGCGGATGGCAGATGGCAGATGATGTACGGTCAAGATCGAGCTTTGGAGCTGCTGCACAAGGTGCTGGCCCTCGTCCCTGCCGACGGGGCTGAGGTCACTTTGCTGGTCGAGGATCAGGCCCTCACCCGCTTTGCCAACAGTGTTATCCACCAGCATGTCGTCCGGCGCAACGCCCGCCTGGCCGTCCGCGCCGTGGTGGATGGGGGGGTGGGGTTGGCGGTCACCAACCGGCTGGATGAGGAAGGCCAGCGCCAGGTTGCCGGGCAGGCAGCGGCCATTGCCCGCCTGCAAACGCCCGATCCCGACTTTCCCGGCCTGCCTTTGGGAGGGGCGATCCGCCCGGCGCCGACCTTCTTTGAAGCCACCGCCGCCGTGACCCCCGCCCAACGCGCCGAGGCGGTGCGCACGATCGTGGATGCTGCCGCCCGGCTGGGATTCACCGCCACCGGCGCCTACAGCACCGAGGCCGGCGAGCTGGCCATCGCCAACACCGCCGGCATAGCCGCCTACGCCCCCCTCACCCTGGCTTCGCTGCGGGCGGTGGTGGATGCCAATCCGCCGCAGGGGCCCGGCTTTCTCACCGGCTACGCCGACGCCATCAGCCGCGACGTGGGCCAGATTGACCCCCAGGCCGTGGCCGAGCGGGCCGTGGCCAAGTGTGCCCTGAACCGCGACCCACAACCATTCCCCCCCGGCCGCTACGTGGCCGTGCTGGAAGAGGTCGCCGTGGCCGACCTGCTCCACTTTCTGGCGAGCCTGGGCCTCAGCGCCCAGGCGGTGCAGGAGGGCCGCAGCTTTGCCGTGGGCAAGATGGGCCAGAGGGTGTGCGGTCCGAACCTGACCCTGTGGGACGACGCCGCCGACCCGCGCGGCCTGGCCCTGCCCTTCGACGGGGAAGGGGTGCCGGCCCAGCGCCTATCCCTCATCGAAGGCGGCATCCTGTGCGGGCTGGCCTACGACTCCCGGACGGCGGCCAAAGAGGGCCGGGCCTCCACCGGCCATGCTCCATCGCCCATCGCCGAATTTCCCAGCTCCTGGCCGGTGCCCACCCACCTGTTTGTCGCTCCGGGCAGCACGCCCCGCCAGGAGCTGATCGCCGGGGTAGAAAAAGGGGTCCTGGTCACCCGCTTCCACTACACCCACTGCCCCGATCCGCAGCGGGTGGTGGTCACCGGCACCACGCGCGATGGGACGTTTCTCATTAAGGAGGGGCGCATTGTTGGGGCGCTGCGCAACCTGCGCTTCACCCAAAGCGTGCTGGAGGCCTTTTCCAACATCGAGGCGCTGAGCAGCACGGCCGAGCTGCACCGCGACTGGTGGGGCAGCGCCGCCCACCACGTGCCGGCCATGCGCCTGCGCGGCTTTCAGTTCAGCGCCGGCACCGAGTTCTGACCCGAACAGGCCGGAAGAATTTCACAGCAGGATTCTACTGCACCAGCCACATCGCCAGGCCGGAGAGGACCGGCAGCCATATATTGTCGTCAGGGGGCGGCGAGCGGCGTTCGACCAGCGTGGCCACCGCCGCGCCCAACAGCACCGCGCCGGGGCCAAGCCCACCCAGGCCGACGCCCACCAGCCCGGCCAGCAGACAGGCGGCCAGGCAGCCCAGGCTGCCCGCTGCCGTCTTTTTTCGCCTTCCCCGGCTCCAGCGACGCCCCACAACCTCCGCCGCCGCATCCCCCCAGATCAGGAACAGGAGCGCCGTCCCCCCTATATCCCGGCCAAAGAGGAGGAGGGTGGCCAGCGCCCCCACGGCAAACCAGGTGGAGCCCAGGATGTACATCTGCTCCCCCGGCCGAAAGACGGTGGGCAACAGCCGCCACAGCAGGCGGTTGACCCCCGGCCAGAGGCGGCGTGCCCCCTCCACCGCCAGCGAGGCCCCCAGGAACAGCGCCACCAGCGCCAGCGCCCAGCGGTACGACAGCCACCAGCCGACCGCCGGGACTACAGTCATGGCCAGATGAATGAGCTTGCGCATAGATTGGGCCCTCACCCTACCCCCTGGCCCTCACCCTGCCAACCAGGCGCGCACCTGGGCCAGGGTGGCGGGGTGAAGGTTCATCCTCTCCTCGGCCCCCTATCCGGCTCCTGCCCAACTGCTGGCCCTCACCCTACCCCCTGGCCCCCTCCCCTCTCCCGCCGCGCGGGAGAGGGGAGGGGGTTGGGGGCGGGGTGAGGGCTCTCCCCCTCACCCTGCCAGCCAGGCGCGCACCTGGGCCAGGGTTTGCTCCCATTGAAGGGTAAGCGAGTGACCAGGGGCAAACTGCTGAGCCAGATCAACCGCCTGGGCCAGCAGCGGCTCGGCTTCTGCCAGTTGGCCGTTTTGCGCCAGGTAGAGGCCGGCGTTCCAATAGACGTTGGCCTGCCCGACGAGGTCGCCGACCTGGTGGTAGAGGGCCAGGGCCTGGTCCAGGCTTCGCATAGCCTGTTCCGGTTGCCCCTGGGCCAGATACAGATTACCCAGAGAGCGCAGGGTGTTGGCCTCCCCCAGCCGGTCGCCCACCGCCCGGAACAGCCCCAGCGCCTGCTCGTAGCGCCCCAGCGCCTCGTCCATCTGCTTCTGGAAGGCCAGCACGTCCCCCTGGGCCTTGAGCACGTTGGCCTCCCCCAGCCGGGAGCCCACCGCCCGGAACAGCCCCAGCGCCTGCTCGTAGCGCCCCAGCGCCTCGTCCCGCCGGTCCTGGAAGGCCAGCACGTCCCCCTGCGCCTTGAGCACGTTGGCCTCGGCCCGAGCGTCGCCGGCGCGGTGAGCGGCAGCGGCGGCGCGGCGCAGGCGCTCCACCCCCTCTTCCGGCCAGGCCAGCAGCATGTACAGGTTGCGCAGAGCGCCCACCAATCGGGCCGTCTGGGCGGCAGGCTCCCCTTCCTGGCCCAGCCCCCAGTCGGCAAAGGCGTGCAGGTTGGGCAGCTCGGTCAGCAGGATAGCCCGGCCCAGGTGGTAGCCGGCGCCGCCCAGCAGGTCGTCGGCTGCTTCGGTCACGGCGCGATAGTGGGCCACGCCGGCCGGGCCGTAGCGCGCCCAGGCGTCGGGCGGCAGGCGGCGTTCGGCATAGGCGCGGGCCGGGCCGGGCAGCCGCACGCGCGTGCCCCCGGCCTCTTCCACCAGGCTGGCCGCCCGCAGCGCCGCCACCGCTGCCGGCGCCCCAGGCCCCAGCACCGCCGTGAGCGCCGCTTCGTCGGCTCCGCCAGGAAAGAGGGCCAGCAGGGGAAAGACCTGCGCCGCTTCGGGGTGGGCTTTTTCCAGGTGGCCGTAGGATAGCGACAGCGACACTTCGACACTGTCGAGCTTGCCCCGCTTCTCCGGCGGCAGGAGGGGGTCGGCCAGCAGCTTTTCCTTTTCCGCCTGCAGGCGGCGCAGCAGCTCGGCCAGGGAATAGTCGGCCAGGAGGGGCGCGGCCAGCACCAGGGCCAGCGGCCAGCCATCCAGGAACTCCAGCACCGCCCTCAGGTCGGCCGGGTAGACGCGCCGGTCGGGGCAGGCGCGGCGGGCCAGCTCCAGGAAGAGGCGGGCTGCTTCGTCGTCGGCCAGGCGGCCCAGGGGCATGGCCTGGGCCGGGGGGCGGCCGCCCAGGCGCTCCCGCGTCGTCAGGAGGAGGTGGGGGCCGCCGGCCTGGCAGATCGCCTCCAGAAGGCAGCGCAGGCCGGGCAGGTCGCCGCGGACCGCTGCGTCCAGGTCATCCAGGATGAGCAGGCGGTGGTCGCCGGCAAGGGCAGCGGCCAGGTCGCGGTCAGACCGGGCGGCCTCGGCAGAAAGGCCGGCCGCTTCGGCCAGGCGGGCGCGCAGCAGGGTCAGGTCGTCCACCTCCCGCAGGTCGGCCCAACCGATGCCGGCCGGAAAGTGGCCCCGTTCGGCCGGCCAGCGCCCGGCCTGGCGGGCCAGTTCGGTCTTGCCCATGCCCCCCATGCCCCGCAGGACCGTCAGGCGGTTGTCCAGGGCATAGTTCACCAGCCGGTGCAGCTCCCGCTGCCGCCCGGTAAAGGTCTCGGGGCGGGGCCCCAGGCGGTGGGGGCTGGCCGGGGGGTCGTGGCGGCTCACCGCGCCGGGCGGCAGGCCAGGGGGAAAGAGGGGGGCGCTGTGATCGCCGCCCTCCTCCGGCGCCGGCAGGAGCCGGAATTTGGCCGCCTCCTGCGCGCCCAGGGCGGGCATCCCCCGCTCTACACCCCAGCGGTACAGAGTGGCGTCGTTGCGCACGCTGGTCTGCCCCTGGGCAAAGGCGGCGGCCACACTCGCCCCGGCCAGCAGCGCGGCGTAAAAGGCGCGGGCAAAGGCTGCCGCCGCCGGGTCGAGCACCGTCTCCTCCGGGTCCACGGCCACCACATGGGGCACGCCGGCCGCCAGCAGCGCATCCGCCAGCGCCCCCGAATGGCAGGCGCTGAGGAAGGCCAGGCGGAAGGCGGGCCGTCCGCCGGGGCAGACCAGTTCGGTCAGGTAGTCGGCGGTCAGGGGTTGCAGGCCCCCTCGCCCGTCCTCGAAGGCCAGCGCCCTCTTGCCGCCGTGGCCGGTAAAGTGCAACAGGTCAAAGGGCCGGCGCAACAGGGCGCGCTGCAGGCGCTCCGTCTCGGCCCACTCGACGGTCAGGTCCACGGCCCGGCCCGGCTCGCCCAGCCAGCTTCCCAGCGCGGCCAGCTCGCGGTCCATGTCCAGGCGGTCCACCGGCTCGCCGCCCAGGTCCACCAGCGGCGCCGAGACCAGGGCCAGGATAGCAGGAATAGAGGTTGGCATGGTCATATCAATCCCTCGGAGATTGGGGCATAGTTGGCTCTTTCCGCCATCGCTGTCTCGAAATGCTGGGGTAAAGTCTCATTAGTACCTGGAATGTGCCCTCTCAGGTGCAGCTACAACTGCCCGGAAGAGAACCTGCCACTTTTTCGGTTCTGGGCCGTCCGGGTCAGACAATCTGCAAAAGAAAGCCATGATTATTATACAAAACTTTTCCATAAATGCAACTCCAAGAGGGGGGCGAGACCAGGGCAAGCGCATTTATACTTTTCACTGCAAAGACACCAAAGGCGCGAAGAATTTCAATATCAAACTTGGCGTCTTGGTGGTTCCAGAATCCTGATTTCCGATAAGGAAGGCGCAAGAAGGCCGGGTGGGACAACGACTACCTGTTCAAGGTCCTGTTCGGATAAATGCACTTGCCCTGCCCCTGACCTTTTATCCTTTGCGATGAGGCTCAAAGTAGGGTATAATACCCCCCAAGCTGCGGGGGCCAGCCAGCCTGGGGCGGTGTGACAAGAATTGTGTAATTTGTAGGGGGTGAATTTACACAAGATTCGCAACACTGCCCCAGCCAGCCTCTGGCGAGGGGAGGAGATCTTGAAAGCATTGATCACCGGCATCTCTGGGTTTGTCGGCAGCCACCTGGCCGAATATCTGATCAGAACGACCGACTGGCAAGTGGCCGGCACCGTGTTCGGTCCCTATGACAACATTGCTACTCTGCACAGCCGACTGGAGCTCTATCCGGCGGAACTGTCGCGGCTGGAAGTGATGACCTTTATCCTGGAGCAGGCCCAACCGGACGCCATCTTTCACCTGGCCGCCCAACCCCTTGTCTCTGCTTCTCGACACGACCCGTGGGACACGCTGGAAACCAACATCCGCGTGCAGCTCAACGTTCTGGAAGGGGTGGCCCGGGTCAGGCCCGATTGTCGGGTGCTGGTGGTCGGCTCCAGCGAAGAATATGGCCCGATCTCACCCGCCGATCTACCTGTGGACGAAGATACCCCTTTGCGGCCCACCAGCGCCTATGCCCTCAGCAAGGTAACCCAGGACCTGATGGGCCTGCAATATTACCTGACCCACAAACTGCATGTGGTCCGGGTGCGACCGTTCAACCATATCGGACCCCGGCAGCGCACCGGGTTTGTGGCCCCCGATTTGGCCAGCCAGATCGCCGCCGCCGAACTGGGCTTGCAGCCGCCCGTCATCGAGGTTGGCAACCTGGCCGTCCGCCGCGATTTCAGCGATGTGCGCGACGTGGTGCGGGCCTATGTGATGCTGATCACCCACGGCGAGCCAGGCCAGGTGTATAATGTAGGCTCAGGCCGATCCTACTCTATTCAAGAGATGCTGGACATGCTGTTGGCGATGAGCCAGGTACCCATCCAGGTGCGGCAGGACCCGGCGCGGATGCGGCCCGCAGACGTGCCGGAGATCGTGTCCGACATCGGTCGCCTCCAGGAACGCACCGGCTGGCAGCCGACGATCTCTTTTGAGCAGAGCTTGAGCGATATTCTGAACTATTGGCGGACTGAAATCAAAAAGAAGCGATAACTTCCTGCAAGGTGAGCTAGATGGCAAAAAGAGCACTCATTACCGGCATCACCGGCCAGGACGGTTCCTACCTGGCCGAGTTTCTGTTGGAAAAAGGGTACCAGGTGATCGGCATGGTACGGCGTAGCTCCTTGGTGAACCTGGGCCGCCTGCGCCACATCCAGGACCGGATCACCCTGGTCCAGGGCGACCTGTTGGATGAGGCATCTCTCATCGGCGTTCTGCGCGAATTTCGACCGAACGAAGTGTATAACCTGGCTGCCCAATCGTTCGTGCCCACCTCCTGGCAGCAGCCGGTGCTGACCGGCGAGGTGACGGCCTTGGGCGTGACCCGCCTGTTGGATGCCATCATGATGGTGGACAAAGGGATCCGCTTCTACCAGGCGTCCAGCTCAGAGATGTTCGGCAAGGTACAAGAGGTCCCGCAAACTGAAAAAACGCCCTTTTACCCACGCAGCCCCTATGGCGTGGCCAAGGTCTATGCCCATTGGATCACGGTGAACTATCGGGAAAGCTATGGCCTGCACGCCAGCTCGGGCATCCTGTTCAACCACGGATCTCCCCGGCGCGGCATCGAGTTTGTGGAGCGCAAGATTTCGCTGGGCGTGGCGGCGATCAAGACCGGGCGGGCCAGGGAGCTGCGCCTGGGCAACCTGGAGTCCAAGCGCGATCTGGGCTTCGCCGGTGACTATGTGCGGGCCATGTGGCTGATGCTCCAAAAAGACACGCCGGACAATTATGTGATCGCCAGCGGTGAAACCCACTCCATCCGCGAGATGTGCGAGGTGGCGTTCAGCCACGTGGGGCTGGATTATCGGGACTATGTGGTGAGCGACCCGCGTTTCTTCCGCCCGGCTGAAGTGGACCTGCTGGTCGGCGACTCTAGCAAGGCCCGGCGTGAGCTGGGTTGGGAGCCGCAGGTGGGCTTTGCTGAACTGATCCGGATGATGGTAGAGGCAGACCTGCGGGCGTTGGAGCAGGGGGAGCGTTTCCCCGACGTGACCGAAATGACGACATTGCGGCGGTGAGCGCCCGACCGGCGGCAAAATTTGCTGAAAGGCTCTTGACATTGTCAGATCGGTCAGTAGCAAGCCCTCACCCCACCCCCTGGTCCCCTCCCCTCTCCCGCCGCGCGGGAGAGGGGAGAGGGTTGGGGGAGAGGTGAGGGGGTTGAGGGCGGGGGTGAGGGCCGTCTTTAGCAAAACCTAACATAACCAATTATAAATCGGGGGATAAAGAAGAGCAATGACAACCCAAATCAAATTTGGCACCGACGGCTGGCGAGGGCGCATCGCCGAAGAGTACACCTTTGACAACGTGCGCCGCTGCGCTCAGGGCTTTGCCTCCTACCTGCTGGACCAGGGCAAGGGCGGGCAAACAATCGTGGTCGGCCACGACCGGCGCTTTGCCTCGGAATATTTTGCCACCGCTGTGGCCGAAGTGCTGGCCGGCAACGGCTTTCGCGCCCTCGTCACCCAGGGGGCAACCCCCACGCCGGTCATCTCTTATGCGGTGGTGGCCCAAAAGGCAGCCGGAGCGGTCAACATCACCGCCAGCCACAACCCACCCACCGACAACGGCTTCAAGGTGCGCGATGAGCACGGCGGGGCCATCGCCCCCGACGGCTTGCTGGAGATTGAGGCCCGCATCCCAGAGATCGGCCAGGTCAAACGCCTGGCCCTCGAGACAGCGTTGGCCCAGGGAAGGGTGGCCTATTTCGACCCGGCCCCGGCCTATCTGGAGCAGCTCGCCCGGCTGATTGACGTGCAACCCATCCAAGATGCCGGCCTGACAGTGCTGGTAGATGCCATGTGGGGCAACGGCGCCGGCTGGTTCCCGCGCCTCCTGAACGGCGGCAAGACGCGCGTTATCGAAATCCACGCCGAGCGCAACCCCCTCTTCCCGGAGATGAGCCGCCCCGAACCGATCCCCCCCAACGTGGATGTCGGCTTGCGCAAAACGGTGGAGCTGGGGGCTGATGTGTGCATCATCAACGATGGCGACGCCGACCGGGTGGGCATGGGCGACGAGCACGGCAACTTTATCAATCAGCTCCAGGTCTACGCCCTGCTGGCCCTGTACTTCCTGGAGGTGCGGGGGGAGCGAGGGCCGATTGTCAAAACCTTGTCCACCACCTCGATGCTGGAGAAACTGGGGCAACTGTACAATGTCCCCGTCTACCAGACCGGGGTGGGGTTCAAATATGTGGCCCCCAAAATGCTAGAGACGGATGCCCTTCTCGGTGGTGAGGAGAGCGGCGGTTATGCCTTCCGCGGCCACGTGCCGGAACGCGACGGCATCCTGGCCGGGCTGTACCTCCTGGACCTGATGGTGCGGTTGGGCAAGACCCCGGCACAGCTCATTGACTACCTGTACGCCCGGGTGGGGCCGCACTACTACGACCGCGTGGACAAACGCTTCGACGAATCGCTGCGGGGGGCCACCCGCCAGCGCATCCTGGATGCCCGCCCGGCGACCATCGGCGGGCTGGCGGTGACCGGCCTGGATACCACCGACGGCTTCAAGTTTGGCCTGGAAGATGGCGGCTGGCTGCTCATCCGCTTCTCCGGCACCGAGCCGATCTTGCGCGTCTACTGTGAGACAACCGACAAGGCGCGGGTGCAGCCGATCTTGCAGGATGGGCTGCGGCTCGCAGGGTTGGCAGATTGATGCTCATTGACACCCACGCCCACCTCGACTTTTCTCAATTCGATGCCGACCGCGAGGCCGTGATTCACCGGGCCAAAGAGGCGGGCGTGGGGATCATCGTCAACGTCGGCGCCGACCTGGAGTCCAGCCGGCGCTCGGTGGCCTTGGCGGAGGAATATGATGGCCTCTATGCCGCCGTGGGGGTGCATCCCCATGAGGCAAAAAAGCTGGATGGCGCGACCCTGGCCGCTCTGCGGGACCTGGCTGCTCACCCCAAAGTCGTGGCCGTGGGCGAGATCGGACTGGACTTTTACCGGGACCTGTCGCCCCGCGATGTGCAACGCCGAGCATTTCGGGCGCAGCTTGCCTGGGCTGCCCGCTTGGGCAAGCCGGTGGTTATCCACGACCGGGAGGCACACGACGAGGTGCTTTCGATCCTGGCCGATTGGGTGGCCGAAGCGCCATCAAGTCGCCGTGGGGTGCTCCACTGCTTCTCCGGCGACCTGGCGATGGCCAGGCAAGCAGTGGCCTTGGGCTTTTACCTGGGGGTGGACGGGCTGGTTACCTACCAGAATGCCCGCAAACTGCCTGAAATCGTCGCCTGGCTGCCGCTGGACCGGCTGCTGATCGAGACCGACTGCCCATACCTCACACCCCATCCACACCGGGGCAAGAGGAATGAACCGGCCTACCTCCGCCTGGTGGCCGAGCGGATCGCCGCCCTCAAAGAGGTCTCGGTTGAAGAGCTGGCCAAAGCAACGACAACCAATGCCTGTCTCCTTTTTGGAATAAAGTGAGAGGAAAGAGCTTGAAGACGATCCCTTTGCTAGAACCGCTGACCACCGACCTGGAACAGGTGGAACTCAAGATGCGCGAAGCGGTGCATCCCGAGTATCCCCAACTGACAGCGATCCTTCACAGTTTGTTGGATAGCGGTGGCAAACGCCTGCGCCCGGCCCTGGCGCTGCTGGCCGGCCGATTCCACCCGGCCGATCCCGAGGCGCTGATCGCCCTGGCGGCTTCGGTCGAAATGCTGCACACCGCCACCTTGGTCCACGACGATCTGATAGACGGCGCGGTCCTGCGGCGGGGCATCACGACCCTCAACGCCCGCTGGGGCATGGGAGCTACCGTCCTCACCGGCGATTACCTCTTTGCCCGGGCGGCAGCCCTGGCCGCTGAAACCGCCAACGTGCGGGTCATGGCCATTTTCGCCAATACGCTGATGACCATTTGCAGCGGGGAATTGCAGCAGATCTTTGACCGGCGCGAATTGCCCCACCTCGACGACGAATCGGCCTGGGAGGCCGCCATAAGGCGTTACGACCAGCGCATCCACGCCAAAACCGCCTCCCTCTTTGCCGCAGCTACCGAGGCTGCCGCCGTGCTCAGCGGCGCTCCTGAAGACGAGGTGACAGCCTTGCGGGAATATGGGCGGCTGTTGGGTATGGGGTTCCAGATCGTGGACGATGTGCTCGATTTCCAGGGCAGTGAAGAGGTGCTGGGCAAACCGGTGGGCAGCGACCTGCGCGAAGGCATCGTCACCCTGCCAACCCTCTTTTTCCTGCGCCAACATCCAGAGGATGAACGGGTAGCCGCGGTGGTGGCCAACGGCGGCGACGACCGGTTGGTGCGTGAGGTAGTTGCGGCCATCGTCGAGTCGGGGGCTGTGGACCGGGCACTGGCACGGGCGCGCGAGTTCATCGTTGGCAGCCAGGCTGCCCTGGCCACTCTGCCCCAGGGTGAGCCACGATCCATCCTCCATGCCCTGGCCGACTATACCCTTGATCGCCAGAAGTAGACGCCGTGCTGGACTTGAGTGTCGTCATCGTCAATTGGAACGTCTGCGACCTGCTCCGCTGCTGCCTCCATTCGCTACTGGCCAATACCCAACATCCAACATCTCCCATCCAGATCGAGCTCATCGTCATAGACAACGCCAGCAGCGACGGCAGCGCCGAGATGGTGCGCACCGAGTTCCCCCAAGTGCAGCTTATCGCCAACGACCAGAACCAGGGGTTCACCGCTGCTACCAATCAGGGGTTGGCCGTGGCCCAGGGCCGCTACCTGTTGCTCCTCAACCCCGATACGGAAGTGGTGGGCGATGCCCTGGCGACGATGGTGCGCTACATGGATGCCCACCCCCAGGTTGGCGCTCTGGGGCCCCAGCTCTACTATCCCGATGGCAGCCGACAGCCATCACGGCGGCGCTTTCCCACCTTTACCACCGCCCTGGTGGAAAGCACCATCATCCAGGAATGGTGGCGCGATAACCGCTTCCTGCGCCGTTACTACATGGCCGACACTCCCGATGACACCATTCAGGAAGTGGACTGGGTGATCGGGGCCTGCCTTCTCGTGCGCCGCCAGGTCTATGAGCAGGTCGGCGGGTTGGACGAGGGCTTTTTCATGTACTCCGAGGAGCTGGATTGGTGCCGACGCATCAAGGATGCCGGCTGGCAGGTGGTCTACCTGCCCACGGCAACCGTCATTCACCACGAGGGCCGCAGCAGCGAGCAGGTGGTCCCGGCGCGGCACATCTATTTTCAGAGCAGCAAAGTGCGCTACTTCCGCAAGCATCACGGCGCGCTCCGGGCCGAACTGTTGCGCCGGTTCCTGCTGGCGACCTACGTCTACCAGTTGGTGCGGGAGGGGAGCAAGTGGCTGGTGGGGCACAAGCGGCCGCTGCGGGCCGAACGGGTGCGGGCCTATCGCCAGGTGCTCCGCTCAGGGTTGCGGGGGAATCCGCTATGAAGGTCCTGTTTGTCACCGGCGAGTTTCCGCCCATGCAGGGCGGCGTGGGCGACTATACCCGCGAGATCGGCCTGGCGCTGCGCGACCTGGGCTGCCAGGTTCAGGTCGTTACTTCGGCTCAGGCCGGCCCGGTAGAGGGCCTGACCGTCCATCCGGTCGTGAAGCATTGGGGCTGGGGTTGTTGGCCCCTTCTCCTGGACCTGGTCCGCCAGCACCGGCCCGACCTAGTCCACATTCAATACCAGGCGGCGGCCTATGGCCTGCATCCGGCGGTCAACTTTTTGCCCCGGCGGATGCGGATGCTGGGCGCGGGCCGCCCCCGCGCTGTCGTCACTTTCCACGACCTGAAGGTGCCCTACCTCTTTCCCAAAGCCGGCCCCCTGCGCCGCTGGGTGGTAAACGAGCTGGCCCGCAGCAGCGACGCGGCCATCACCACCAACCGCCAGGACTTTGAGCGGCTGCACCATGCTCTGGGCCGCCCCCCTGCTCTCATCCCCATCGGCTCCAACATCGCTCCCCGCCTGCCCCCCGGCTACGACCGCGATGCCTGGCGTGCCCGCTGGGGCGCCGGCCCTGGCGACCTGCTTCTCTGTTTTTTCGGCTTTATCAACGACAGAAAAGGGGTGGACACCCTGCTCTACGCCCTAAAGCGGCTCGTGTCCGATCCGTTGAATTCTATCAATCCGTTGTTGTTGTTCCTCGGCGGCCAGACCGGCAGCAGCGATCCGACCAACGTCGCCTATCTGGCCCGCATTCAGGCCCTCATCGCCGATCTGGGGCTGAAAGACCGCATCCGCTGGACCGGCTATCTGCCTCCCGACGAGGTCTCGGCCAGCTTTGCCGCCGCCGACCTGTGCGTGCTGCCGTTCCGCGATGGAGTTTCCCTTCTGCACGGGACGCTACACGCGGCGCTGGCCCACGGCATGCCTATTGTCACTACCCGGCCTTGCATCCCCCTGCCTGAGTTGGTGCATGGGGAAACTGTCTTCCTGGTCGCCCCAGACGATCCCCCTGCTCTGGCGGAGGCTATTGCCCACCTGGCGGCGCACCCTGACCTGCGGCGGGCGCTGGGCGCAGGAGCAGCGGCCCTGTCCACGCAGTTCCGCTGGGACAAGATCGCCGCCGATACCCTGGCCCTCTATCACACCTTGAAAGAGCGGTGATTTCCACCTAACCCGGACGAGCCGGAACCAAAAGGGGAAACCACCAAGTCACCAAGACACCAAGAAAACATAGCTTTGTGACTTGGTGTCTTGGTGGTTGATTTTCTTGCCCAATGTGCAAGGATTTCACTCTCAAGGTACTATCCGCTGTTTTCGCCTTGTCGCTGCCGGGCGATCAGATCGGCCACCCGCTCCGTCTCGGCCGCTTCCGGCTTGGGCTCGGCCAATGCCGCCCGGTCGTGATGAGCTTTTTGTTCCTCCGGCAAGCCTGCCGCTTTTTCTGAGGGAGGCGTGAACGGCTTGTGAGCCAACGCCTCAACCAGAATACGCACCTTGCGCAGCAGATCCATCCTTCCACCTCCCTGCCGTTTGCTCCGATTATACCGCGGCCGGTCGCCTCGCGCAAAGCGGGAACGCGGGAGTGTCACAAGTCAGTAGGACAACTCCGCAGGAGTTGTCCTACTTCCCGAGGGCCGGTTTCTGCACCCTGGATGTCCCCAGGATGTTACGCTCTCGGAACGCCGGTGCACTGCACAGCTTTTCTCTGCCTCCTCGGCGCCTTTGCCGTGAATGGCCAATTTTGTCAGTCAATCAGGGGGCGAACTTGAACTTTTGGCTTGGCTAGGGTAAAATAGCGCCGGGAGGTGTCATGTCTGAACCATCGTGGATTCGACCGGCCCGTTGGCTGCTGCCGGCTATCATGCTTCTTTATCTCGTTCTGGCGACATTCTATGCTATCTATACCCCTTCCTGGCAGGCCCCCGATGAACCGGCCCACTACAACTATGTTCGCTACCTCGCTGAGCAGCACCGCTTCCCGGTGCTCAAACCGGGCGATTATCCCGCCGCTTATCTGGAAGAGATCAAGGCTGCCCACTTTCCACCCAGCATGAGCATCGCCCCTATCCGCTACGAATTTCACCAGCCGCCGCTCTACTACCTGCTGGCCGTGCCGGTCTATCGGCTGTTCGGCGGCGCGCTCTTGCCCCTGCGGCTCCTGTCGGTGGGATTGGGTATCCTGCTCCTCCTGGTCGTGCATCGGGCGGTGCGAGAACTGGCTCCTGGCCGGCCCTTCCTGGCCTCAGCAACCACCGCCTTTGTCGCCTTCCTGCCGATGCACCTGGCCATGACCGCTGCGGTCAACAACGATACCCTGGCCGAGTTGTTGCTGGCGACGATCTTGTTGCTGGCCGTTCAGTACCTGAAGTCAGGGGAGAGCCGACTGCTCGTTCTTTTGGGCATCACCACCGGCCTGGGGCTGATGACCAAAACCTCGGCCTATATCGCCCTGCCCCTGGTCCTGCTGGTCATTACAGTCCGGCATCTGTGGCCAAAAGGGCTCTCCCCGGCCATCGGCTATCCGCCATCTGCCATCGGCCATCCGCCATCTGCCATCGGCTATTCGCCATCTGCCACCTGCTATCTTCTGCCCGCCCTTGTCCTGGGATTGCCCTGGTGGCTGCGCAACATCGCCGTCTACGGCGGCCTGGACTTTCTGGGGCTGGATCGCCACAGCCAGGTGGTCGCCGGTCAGCTACGAACCGCCGAGTTCATCGCCGCCCACAGTCCCGGCCGGTTGCTTCACGACTTTTTCCTGACGTCGTTTCACAGCTTCTGGGGCCAGTTTGGCTGGATGGGTGTGCTGCTAGATCGGCGGCTCTATCAGGCGTTAGCCATTCTGTCGGCCCTGGCCCTGGTTGGGTTTCTGCTGTGGACTGCTCGCATCTGGCCTCGTCGGGCCGGGTTTCCGGCCTGGCAATGGGCCGCTTTCGGTCTGCTGGCCCTGTCGGGCCTGTTCACCCTGGCAAGCTACATCTGGTACAACACTCAATTTGTCCAACATCAGGGGCGCTACCTCTTTCCCGCCCTGCTGCCCATCGGCTTGGCGGTGGCCCTGGGCTGGCGCGAGGTGCTGCGCCGTGAGCGTGCACTGCCGGTGGCGGCCCTGCTGCTGGGCGGCGCGGCCATCCTGAAGCTGGCCGGTCGGCTGCCCAACTGGCCGCTGCTGATGCTCGGCGTCGCTGCCGCCGCCTTTGCTCTCCGCCGCTTCCTACCCTCCCGGTGGGATCCCCTGATCCACGCCGCCCCCTACCTGCTTCTCCTCCCCCTCGATCTGGCCTGCCTGTTCCTGTTCATCGTGCCGCAGCTAGCTGTGTAAGGGGCGGCTATGCTTCGGTACTTTCCGGTTCTGCTCGCGGCTATCGGCCTTCTGCCGGCTGCGCCCGGCGGGAATCCGGTTTCTTGGTCAGAGATCGTCACCCAACCGGACTACCGCCACGCCCTGGGCGACGGGTTCGAGGTCGAGGCCGATGGCCGGGTTCGGGCCATTCTCCTGCTGGCCGACGGACCGGCAGTAGAGGCCCATCTGCTGTCCGACCTCGGTCCAGACATCCAGGTCCACCTCCGTTTCGGCCGGCTGATCCACGGATTGGCTCTTTCCCTCGACGCCGCCGACCTGCCTGCCCTGCGCGCTCATCCTGCCGCGCTCGGCGTCTACCCCGACGTCCGCGTCCGGGCCGACCTGGCACAGAGCGGGCCTCTGGTCGGCGCGCCGCAGGTGTGGACCCTGACCGACGGCGCGGGACAGCCGGTCACCGGCCTGGGGGTGCGCGTGGCGGTGGTGGATACCGGTGTGGACTATACCCACCCGGCGCTGGGTGGCTGTTTGGGCCCTGGCTGCAAGGTGGTCGGCGGCTACGATTTCGTCCACGACGACGGCGACCCGCTGGATGACCACGGCCACGGCAGCCACGTTGCCGGCATCGTCGCCGCCGATGGTCTGTTGCGCGGTGTGGCCCCCGGCGCCGAGATTCTGGCCTACAAGGTTCTCGATGCCAGAGGGGAGGGCTATGCTTCCAATGTAATTGCTGCGCTGGAACAGGCTGTAGCCGATGGCGCAGACGTGATCAACCTCAGCCTGGGCGGCCCCGGCGCGCCCGATGACCCCCTGAGCCTGGCCGCAAGCGGCCGTGGGGGCAGGCTGCATCGTCGTCGCTGCCGCGGGCAACAGCGGGCCTGGAGTAGGCAGCGTCGAAGCGCCGACTATCGCCCCCGACGTCATCGCCGTGGCTGCTGCCGACAAGGCCGATCTCCTGGCCGATTTCAGCAGCCGGGGGCCGGTCCCCGGCACCCTGGCCCTCAAGCCCGACTTGACCGCGCCCGGCGTGGCGATCAGCTCCACTGTGCTGCCGAGTGGCCCGTTGAGCGATCCGGGCGGCTGGCTGCCGGTCAGCGGCACCAGCATGGCCGCGCCGCACGCCCCGCAGACCGTCACCCGCACCTTGACTTTGCTCCCATCCCTCTACCTGCCCCTCATCGCTAAAGGCACAAGCCCATGATAGACCTACATGTCCATTCCACCTGCTCGGCTGACGGAGCATCCTCCACCGCCGACTATGCCCGGCGTGCCCGGAGCTTGGGCCTGCGTGAGATAGGCTTTTGTGAACACGCCGACCTGGATCCCCGCGACCAGGGCTATGGCACCCTCGACCTGGCGCGCTACGATCGGGAGATCGCCGCCGCCCGGAGGGAGGTGCCGGGCGTGCACCTGCGCCAGGGGTTAGAGATCACCTACCAGGCCAGCCGCGAGGAGGAGATCCGTGCCTGGCTGGTTGCGCGTCCGTGGGATTATGTCATCGCTTCGGTGCATCTGGTGGACTATGCCGACGGCTGGGCCCTCATCTCCGAGCCGACGACCGCAACGGCCTACTTTGCTGGCCACAGCCGGCGGCAGGCCTACGTCCCCTATTTCGAGGAGCTGCTGCGGGCGGCCCACAGCGGCCTGGGCGATCTGCTGGGCCATTTCGACCTGGTCAAACGCTACGGCACGGCCCCCTACGGCCCTTTTGAGCCACTCGACTTTGAGGAAGAGATCCGGGCCGTGCTCCAGGCTGCCGTTGAGAGAGGCATGGGGCTGGAGATCAACACCTCCGGGCTGCGTCAATCGCCCGGCGAACCGTATCCAGGCCTGACCGTGCTGCGCTGGTACCATGATCTCGGCGGTGAGATCCTGACCGTCGGCTCCGATGCCCACTGCGCTGACCATCTGGGGGCCGGCATCCCCGAAGCCCTGAACCTGGCGCGCGCCGCTGGCTTTCGGGCCATCGCTACCTTTGAGGCACGGCAAGTGAGGTGGATTGACCTGTGACATGTCGCGTCAAGCGTCGTGCGCCAAACCTTTGACGCTTGACGCTTGACGTTTGACGCTTGACGTTTGACGCTTGACGAAAACCTGCAACTTTGCCACCCATCACGCGTAGAGAAGGGTGGTTGCCAGAACGGACAACCTCTGGTATAATTTCAAACTGTGGGAGGGGAAAATGGACATAGTCAAGTCGTTCACATTTGTTTTCGATGATAAGGATTGGGTCGTCAAGCTCCTGATCGCCGCCGGCATCCTGCTCGCGGGCTTGCTGTTCTCGCCTCTGTTTCTTGTCCCCCTGATCGCAGCCCTCGTTCTGCTGATCGGCTATAGCATCGAAATCACCCGCCGGGTCATCCATGGCCATCCTCAGCCGCTGCCAGAGTGGAACAACTGGGACAAGTTGATTGTGGATGGCCTAAAAGGCCTCGCCATCGCCATCGTCTATGCTCTGCCTATCCTCATTATCGGTATCTGCTTGGGTGTACCTGCTGCCTTTTTCAACGATAGCTCCGTGTCGCTTCATGATCTGAGCGGCCTCCTCACCCTGCTGATGAGTTGCCTCAACTTTCTGTGGGCCATCGCCCTGTCGCTGTTGTTGCCGGCTGCAATTGCTTTCTATGCTGCCGAGGGCGAGATCGGAGCCGCCTTTAACTTTGGCCGAGTCTTTGCCTTCGTCCGCGACCACATCGCTACGTATCTGATCACCTTTCTGATGAGCTGGGTGGCTTCTATCATTGGTGAGCTGGGGGCGATCGCCTGTGGTCTCGGCTGGTTCGTAACCGTCCCCTACTCGTGGATGGTCATTGGTCACCTGTATGGCCAGGCATACCTGGCAGCCGCCGGCCAGACCCCCCTGCCCACGGGGGCCGATGTGGCAGAGGCGGGGTAGGGGAATCTTGCGGATCGAGGGCCCGTTGCAGGCCATCGGACCGCCCGTTTTCCATGCGCAGAAGGAGGTGTAGCAATGTTCTGTCCCATGTGCGGCGCCCCCAACGAAGAGGATTCGATCTTTTGCGGGAACTGTGGCGCAGTGTTGAACCCAGACCAAGTCCCCGCCCAGGCGGAGGCTCTGTCGGAAGCGGCCCCGGTGGCGCAGGCTGTGAGAGAAGCGCCGGCCCAGCCATCGCCGCCCCTGTGGTCGGCGCAGCCCGCCCCTGTTGCGCCCTCAGTGCCGACCAGCGGCATGGCCATCGCCTCGCTGGTGCTGGGCATCGGCGGGCTAACGGTGCTGCCGCTGCTGGGCAGCATCCTGGCCATCATCCTGGGCTACATGGCCCGCAGCGACATCCGCCAGCGGCCCTATGAGGTGTCGGGCGAGGGGATCGCCATGGCAGGCATCGTGCTGGGCTGGATCGCCGTCGGGCTGGCCGTGTTGAGTGTTGTGGTCTTTGGCGGATTGGGGCTGTGTGGCCTGTGTGGGGCGTTTAGTTCGAGCAACTGGTAGGTGAACCGTGGACGGGCTGCTGAGCGTTTTTACCGCCTTTGGCCTGTCTGCATCGGCGGGCCTCAACGCCTACCTGCCGCTGTTGGTGGTAGCGTTGCTGGCCAAGTTCACCGATCTGATCACCCTGAAGCCGCCCTGGAACGCCCTGGAAAGCTGGTGGGTCATCGGGCTGCTGGCCCTGCTGCTCCTCATCGAAATGGTCGTGGACAAGGTGCCGGCCCTGGACTCGGCGAACGATATAATCCAGACCGTCATCCGGCCGGCGGCCGGGGCGGTGCTCTTTGCCTCCAGCGCCGGCGTCATCAGCGATCCGCATCCGGTCCTGGCGATGATCTGTGGTCTGCTGCTGGCCGGCGGTGTCCACGCCGCCAAGGCTACAGCCCGGCCGGTCATCACCGGCACCACCGGCGGCGTGCTCAATCCGCTGGTGAGCACCGCTGAGGATATAGTGGCGTTCATCGTCTCGGTGCTATCCATTGTCGTCCCCATCTTGGGTGTGTTGCTCCTGCTGCTGGTAATCGTTTACCTGGTCCGCCGCCGGGTGCAACGCCACAAGAAACCAACCATAGCGTGGTAAAGCGCGAGAATAAAGGAGGATATCGTGACAAACCTTCAAGAACAATATCCGTACGAACCTGCACCCAAACAAGGCATGAGCCCCTGGCTGATCGCCCTTATCATCGTTGCGGTGCTCATCGTTGTGTGTTGTATTTGCGCCTGTTTCGGCTTGATTCTGCTAGTTCCGCAGTATGGTACGGTCTTTTCGACCATCATCGAGGAGGTTTTGACGGCCACGCCGGTGTACTAGGCCCTTTGCCCGATGTGACCACCCTTTCCTCCCCCAGGCCCTCGCCCCTGCGGTGATGGGCCGCTTTTTGTTTCCCTGGCGATAGATTGCATCCCTGCCTGAAACATGATATACTATTGCCGAAGCGCACCCAATGCGGGGTGATTTCAATCGCTGAAAGGCTTGCCGTCAAAGGCAGGAATTTCAGGGCAGACGAGGATGAGTGATGCAGATCCTATTCCTTGGCTGTAGCGATGAGCATGGCGTTCCGCGCCTTGGCTGCCGGTGCCCGGTGTGCAGCAGTGCCCTTGTGCCCGGCAGCCGCAACAACCGGACCGGCCCGGCGATGGCTTTGCGCTACGGTCCTTCCTATGCGGACCGGGTGGTGCTGATTGACGCCGCCCCAGAGTTCCGCTTGCAGGCCACCAGGCTGGGCCTTGACCAGTTGGATGCCGTGTTGTTGACCCACGCCCACGATGCCCATATCCTGGGGTTGAGCGCCCTGGTCACCGCGCGGCGGGAAGCGGGCCTGCCCCTGCCGGTCTATGCCCCGGCCCAGGTGCTCGACAATGTGCGCGAGCGGTTTGGCCATTTCTGGACCGACAAGACCTACCGGCGGGTGGTGCAGCCCCGCCCTATCGAAGAAGCAGCGGACCTGTGGGGCCTGGAGGTGAAACCTCTGCGCGTGGACCACGGCCTGGGGGGCACGGCCTATGGCTATCAGCTCAGTTTTGGTTCGAGGCGGCTGGTTTACATTTCCGACATGCTGCGGGCGACAGCGGAGGTGCGCCAGGTCCTGACCGGGGCGGACCTGCTGGTATTGGGCACCAGCCACTACTATGAAGGGATCGAATTGTGGAAACGCTCGGTTATGGACATCACTACGGCCCTGGAACTGATCCGTGAGGCAGCCCCGGCGCAGGCTATCCTCACCCACCTGTCGCACACGGTGGACTATGATGTTGTGTCGGACAAGCTTTCGCCGGGGATCAGCCTGGCCTACGATGGGTTGAGCGTGGAGGTGCAAGAATGAGCCGCATTCTGGACTATCTGCTTGCCCGCCAGGAAATGATGGTCCATACCCTGGAGCACCTGGTGGCCCTGGAATCGCCCAGCGACGAGCGGGCGGCCGTCAACGCCGTGGCCGATTTCCTGGCCCAGGCCTTTGGCGATCTGGGCGCCCAGGTGGATCGCCTGCCGCAGACCGCCTTTGGCGACCATCTGCGCGTGACGTGGGGCCAGGGCGACCGGCAGGTGTTGTTGCTAGGCCACATGGACACAGTCTGGCCTATGGGCGAGATCGAGCGCCGCCCATTTCGCGTGACCGGCGATAGGGCTACCGGTCCTGGCGTCTTTGACATGAAAGGGGGGCTGGTCATCGGCCTATATGCCCTTACCGCATTGCACGATCTGGGGCTGAGACCTGCCCACCGCCTGGTGTTCCTCTTGAACTCTGATGAAGAGTTGGGCAGCCTGACCTCCCGGCCGCACATTGAGGAACAGGCGCGGCGCAGCGATGCCGTCCTGGTGCTGGAGCCGTCGCGTGATGGCGCACTGGTGATCTGGCGCAAGGGCATCGGCCGCTTTGAGCTAGAGATCCAGGGCCTGGCCTCTCATGCCGGCGCTGCCTACGAGCAAGGGGTCAGTGCTGTAGAAGAACTGGCCCACCAGATCCTCCGCCTGGAAGCCATGACCGACCTGGGGCGTGGCACCACGGTCAATGTCGGGCTGGTACAGGGAGGATCGCGGGTCAACGTCCGGCCGGCAAGCGCCTGGGCGGCCATTGACCTGCGGGTCAGCAGCGCCGAGGAGGGGAAGCGCATGACGCAGGCCATCCTGGGGCTGCAACCGGTGAACCCCAAAACGACCCTCCTCGTCTCCGGTGGCATCAACCGCCCGCCGTGGGAACCTTCGCCGACCGGCCAGGCGCTGTTCGCCAGGGCGCAGCAGGTGGGGGCAAGATTGGGCATGGAACTTTGGGCGGCGGGCACCGGCGGTGGCTCCGACGGTAACTTTACCGCTGCTCTGGGCATCCCCACGCTGGATGGCCTGGGGGTGGTGGGCAACGACGCCCATGCTCTGAGCGAATGGGCAGACCTCAGCTCGCTCCCCAGGCGAGCGGCCCTGCTGGCCGAGCTTCTGTTGGAATTGGGACGATGAAACAGGTGTATCTTTCGCCTCATCTCGACGACGCTGTGCTCTCCTGCGGCGGCGCCATCCACCGTCGGGCAGCAGCAGGCGAGACGGTGCTGGTCCTCACCATTTTTAGCGGTGAAGCCCGGTCCGACAGGGGCCTTTCGCCCTTTGCCCTCTATCAGCACGCTCAGTGGGGCCATCTGCCCCGGCCAATGGCCCAGCGCCGGGCCGAAGACCTGGCAGCCCTGCTGCGCTTGCGTGCCGAAGCCCAACATCTGGGCTACCTCGATGCCGTCTACCGCGCCGACGCGGCGGGTCGGTGGCTGTACACCGATCTGGAAACACTTATGGGCCAGGTGCACCCTGCCGATCCGTTGCTTCAGGATGGGGTAAGCGGGTTGGCGAACCTGCTGAACGGCCTCATGCCGCGTGGTGATAACACCGTGGTCTATGCCCCTCTGGGGGTCGGAGGCCATGTGGACCATCGGATCGTGCACCTGGCGGCCTGGCAGCTTCTGGCCCGGGGCCACCGGCTGGCCTTTTACGAAGATTATCCCTACGCTGAGCGGGATGGTGCGTTGGAGGCGGCCCTGGCCGCTGCCGATGCCGAGGGGTGGCAGCCGGAGGCGGTCCCGCTCGATGCGGCAGACCTGGCCGCTAAAGTGGCGGCGTTGGGTTACTATCGCAGCCAGATGGCCGTTCTCTTTGGTGGGGCTGAGGCCATGCCCAGCCGGGTGTGGGCCTTTGCGGCAAGCCGGTCTCCAGGGGTTGGCCTGGCAGAGCGGATCTGGTGGCCGACGGCGGCCAGCAGCCGGTAAGCAGTGATCGGCGGTTAGAGCATGGGCAGCTTGCCGGAGGTCGTTGAGGTGCAGCTGACGGCCATGGCCCACGGTGGGATGGCCTTGGGCCGCCATCGCGGGCAGGTCGTATTTGTCCCCTATGCGATCCCCGGCGAGACGGTCCGGGCGGAAATCGTCGAGGCGCGGGCGCAGTGGGCGCGTGCCCATCTGGTCCAGGTGCTGAACCCCTCTCCCCACCGCGTGGAGCCGCCCTGCCCCTACTTTGGCCCCGGTCGGTGCGGCGGCTGCCACCTGCAGCATATCGCCTACGAGGCTCAGGTGGAGTTCAAACGCCAGGTAGTGGCCGACCAGTTGGCCCGCCTCGGCGGCCTGCGCGCTGCGCCGGTGGCAGACCCCATCGGTGCAGCCGAACCGTGGAGCTATCGCAACCATGTGCAGCTCAGCGTGACCCCTGAAGGCCGCCTGGGCTTTCTGGCCACCGACAGCCATTCGGTCATCCCGGTGGAGGAATGCCTGCTCCTCGACCCCCTGCTCGACGATCTGTGGGCAGCCCTGGACATGGAGTGGCCTCAGCTCCACCGCCTGAGCCTGCGCTGCGGGTCGGCCACCGGTGACCTGATGGCCCTGTTCGAGCTGGACCACTATGAGGATTTTGACATTGTGGTGGATTTTCCGGTGTCGTGTGTTCTTCTCCTGGCCGATGGCGAGGTAGTAGTGCTAATGGGCCACGCCTATCTGATCGAACATGTGGCCGGCCGCGATTATCGCATCTCGGCCGGCAGTTTTTTCCAGGTCAACACCGCCGGCGCCGAGGCGTTGGTAGCCCTGGTGCGCGACTTTTTGGCACCGACAGGTGATGAAACGTTGCTGGACCTGTACTGCGGGGTGGGGCTGTTTGGCCTGGCCCTGGCCGGCGAAGTAGGGCGCGTCGTCGGAGTGGAGTCGGCCTCCAGCGCCGCCGCCGACTTTCGGCACAACGCCCAGGGGATGGCCCACGTGACCCTGATCGAGGGCAGGGTAGAAGATGCCTTGCCCGGCCTGCGGGGGCCGGCCGACCTGGTGGTGCTCGACCCACCTCGCGCTGGCGCCGGGAAACGAGTAGCGGGGGAGATCGCCCGGCTATCTCCCCGGCGCATTGCCTACGTGTCCTGCGATCCGGCCACGCTGGCCCGCGATGCCCAACATCTAACAGGGGCAGGTTACCGCCTGGTGCAGGTGCAGCCAGTGGACCTGTTTCCGCAGACCTACCACATCGAATCGGTGGCCCTGTTTGAAAAATAGATCAACGATCCGCTTTGACTCCGCGGCATTCCGGTGGTATAATGAGGAATGTGGGAGAAGGAAAAGAGCGGGCGGCTCATGTGGGGGTGAACGCCCATTTGCTGTCGTTGGCTGAAACCTATCGAAGTGCGGGCATCAACTGGTACCTCTACAACCTGCTGCGCTACCTGCCGGAAGCGGCCCCGGAATTCAGCTATACCATCTTTTTGGGCGAACGACAGTATGAAGGGGCAGCAGGGCTTCATCTGCGGTTCTCCCGCCTGCCGACCCATCGGCCGGCGGCGCGCATCCTGTGGGAGCAGGTGGTCCAGCCGTGGGCTGTGCGACAGGCCAGGGTAGACCTGATCCACGGTGCAGCCTTTGTCGGGCCCCTGGCCAGCAGATGCCCGTCGGTGGTCACCGTTCACGACTTGAGCTTTCTCCTCTATCCAAAAGGCTTTCGGGCACCGAACCGGTACTATTTGAAACTCTTTACCCGGCTATCGGTACACAGGGCACGGCGGGTCATCGCCGTGTCAGACAGCACAAAACGCGACCTGATCCGCTGCTACGGGCTTTCATCAGCCAAGATTGATGTGGTGCACAACGGCGTGGATGCCAGATTCCGGCCCTTGTCGGGCGAGCAGGTGGCCGATTTTCGAGCGAGGCGGGGACTGCCGCCCCGCTTTATCCTCTTTGTGGGGACGCTGGAACCGCGCAAAAATGTGGTGCGCCTCGTCGAAGCCTATGCCCGCCTGTCCGGCGATCGCCCACCGTTGCTGCTGATCGGCGGCAGAGGCTGGCTGTACGGCGAGCTGTTCTCCACCGTTGAGAGGTTGCATCTGACCGACGAGGTGTGTTTCGTGGGCTATGTTCCGGCCGAGGACCTGCCCTGGTGGTATAACGCTGCCGAGCTGTTCGTCTATCCATCTCTGTACGAGGGCTTTGGCCTGCCGCCGCTGGAAGCGATGGCCTGTGGCACACCGGTCATCACCTCGACCGCCTCTTCTCTGCCGGAAGTGGTTGGCCAGGCAGGGATGTTGGTCAATCCGACCGAAACCGAAGCGCTGACGGCGGCCATGGAACGGGTGCTCGCCGATGGGGATCTGCGGGAAAAGATGCGGGCTGCGGGCCTGGCCCAGGCTGGGCAATTCTCCTGGCAACAAACCGCCCGTGGCACCGCAGACAGTTATCGGCGGGCGCTGGCAGGATAGGGAGGGAACAGGGATGTTTGAGCGTTACAGGCGATGGCTGTCTATTGCCCTGGCCCTGACCGACGTAGTGCTCATCAACGTGGCGGTTGCGGTGGCCTACTGGATACGCTACGATCTCCAGTGGTTCGCTTCAGTGGACGAGGCTTACCTGGTTCCTTACAAGACGTTCCTGCCTATCTCGTTGGCTCTCACCATCCTGTTGTTGGGCATTTACAAGTTGAGCGGCGTTTACGATCAGCCGCGGGGGGCCTCCTGGTTTGAAGAGGTCTACCACGTTCTGACCGGGACGGCTACCGGCATTATCTTGATAGTTTTTATCATTGTCTTTTCCTCTCGCCCGCTCCTTTACTCGCGTTTGATGTTCTTCTATGCCGGCGTCCTCATCTCTATTCTGCTGGGGCTTAGCCGCCTGGGGAAGCGGATGCTGCGCAATTCTCTGCGCAAGAAGGGCCTGGGTGTGGACCGGCTGCTCATCGTGGGGGCCGGCGAAATCGGGCGCACCGTGATGCGCAATATCGTGGCCCAACCCTCGTTGGGGTATCATATCGTCGGCTTTGTGGACGACGATCCGGAAAAAGGCAATACCGACATCGGTCGGTTCAAGGCGTTGGGCAGCACGACCAATATTCCCCGCCTGATCAAGGAGCTGGCCATAGATGAGGTAATCATTACCCTGCCGTGGATGTACCACCGCAAGATCGTAAGCATTATCGCCCAGTGCGAGCGGGAACAGGTGCGGGTGCGCATCGTGCCCGACGTGTTCCAAATGACGATGAGCCATATGCAGGTGGAAGACCTGGGTGGCATCCCGATGATCGGTGTTCAGGAGATTTCGATCAGCAGCGGCCAGAGGCTCATCAAGCGGGTGATGGATATTGTCGTCTCAGCAGTGATACTGATCCTGCTTTTCCCGCTGTTTGTCGTGATTGCGGTGATGATCAAGCTCGATTCCCCCGGCCCGGTGTTTTTTCGCCAGATCCGAGTAGGCAAGGATGAGCGGCTCTTTTCCTGCTTCAAATTTCGATCCATGTACCACGGGGCTGACGCGGATAAGAAAAAGCTGCTCGATCAGAACGAGGCCACCGGCCCCTGGTTCAAGATGCGGGCCGACCCCCGCGTTACCAAAGTAGGCCGCCTGCTGCGCCGTTTCAGCCTGGACGAGCTGCCACAGTTCTTTAACGTATTGATGGGGCACATGAGCCTGGTTGGCCCCCGCCCTGCCCTCCCGTCAGAGGTGCAACGCTATCAGTCCTGGCATAAACGACGGCTGGAGGTTGCGCCGGGGCTGACCGGCCTGTGGCAGGTTTCGGGGCGCAGTGAGCTGACGTTCGATGAGCAGGTCTTGCTCGACCTGTACTACATTGAGAACTGGTCGCCGCTGCTGGATATACAGATTCTGCTCAGGACCGTGCCCAAGGTGATTATCGGCGAAGGCGCTTATTGATATTGCCGATCAAATATCGTCTGTAGGGGTGACGCCGCCGTCACCCGACAAGTCGCCCCTGGCAGGGCGGGGAACATAACTCACATAAGGAGGGCAAACTATGTGGCGATGTGGTGCTTGTGGCTATATTTGGGATGGCGAAGAACCGCCCGACAAGTGTCCCAAGTGCGGGGCAGCCAAAGATCGGTTCGTTGAGCTGGAAGAAAAGGCTGCCGAACTTGTTGACCGCTCACGTTTTACGAACAGCCTGCACATGCAGCTCTACATCTTGTTGGAGCAGATTCTGGACGTGGCTGAAGATGGCATAGATGACAACCTTGATCCCGGATGCGTCAAGATCTTTACACGGGCTTCGGAGGAGGCCGAGATTCTGCAACAGTCTATCAAGGCCGAACTCCAGACCCATATGAACAAGGGCAAGTGGGGCTAGACCACCTGTGCCCGGCCCGACGAGGGCCTTGTGGGGTGTCCGTCACCCCTGCAGACGGTATTTGATTTCAGGTAGGTTCTGTCAAAAAGGGGCTGGCCCTGGCCTGGCCGGCGTGTCCCTTCCCGCTTGACAATGGCCGGCGGTTGTGCTATACTCGCCTCAATACCCCTGGGGGGTATAAGGGGGAGTGCTCAGACCGTCCAGATAGAGTGGAAAGGGAGCCATGCCGCTACTTGAAACGACCAAGGCCCAAGCCGCGGCCGTTCCCCGCGTGGTAGATGAGCGATGCCGGGCATGTCGCAAGTGCCTGGCCCGTGACCTGTGCCGCAGCAAGGCGATCCTGCAGATCGATCCTGGGGAACCGCCGTTCATTGATCCTGGCCGGTGCTATGGTTGCCACGCCTGCATCCCTGCCTGTCCCAGCGGGGCCATTGTTCTGAACGGGCGCCCGCCGCAGCCGGCCGGGTAGTCGCCTCTCATACGCGCTACAGTGCCTGCCCAAGCGAACCGTCATCGAATCATCAGCCGCGCCCGTCATTCGCTTCTCCTCCGCTCATGCTGAGGGCATGCAAGTTGCCATGAAGCAAGGGGGTATGGTATACTGGCCGGCGGGGGACCACCCTTCGCTGCGCTCAGGACAGGCCTGGGCACGACGAGCGTAGTGCTGACCGAAGCCGGGACCCAGGTGGTGGCCGAGAGCCGGCACCATCCCTCAGGGCGGTCAGCTCGGCCAAGAAGCGCGCCGTCCAGTCCCGGTGGGTCTTGAACAAGCGAGTGCATTTGGGCAAGTGCGGAAACAGGGGCAACCAATCTCGTTTCAACCAGCGGTAGAATGCCCGGTTGCCCACCCCTTTCAGGGCGAAGAGAAACGCCAGGGTCACGATTTCGCTGGAGTACAACGACGCCTGAGGGTGTTTGTGCATATTTGCCATCGCATCATCAACCCGACAGAACAGTTCGTAGATAACCTCCTCGGTAGTCATGAGTTGACCCCATGGCTTGGTCAAGTCCCAACTAGCGACATCGGTTAATAGCATTGTCATCTTCAGAAGGAGGAGGCGCATGGAATTGACTGTTGCTTTGGCCCAGATGGCCATTGCCCTGGGCCACCCCGATCGGAACGAGGAGAGGGTACGGGCTATGGCCGCTCAGGCTGCTGCCCAGGGAGCTAACCTGCTGCTGTTGCCCGAACTATGGCCCACGGGCTATGATCTGAGCCGGACTAACGACTATGCGGCGCCGCTGGGCCAAGGACCCTTTGCCCTGATGGCCGGTCTGGCGCGGGAGCATGGCCTGTATCTGCTGGGCACGGCCCTGGAGGCCAATCCCAATGGCCGGCCCTTCAACACGGCGGCGCTCTACGGGCCGGACGGGCGGCTGGTAGGCGCCTATCGCAAGGTGCACCTCTTTCCGCCGATGGGTGAACGGGAGCACATGACAGCCGGCAGCTCCCTGCCGGTCTTTGGCTGGTCGTGGGGCCGGGTGGCCCTGGCGATCTGCTACGACCTGCGTTTCCCCGAACAGTGGCGCGTCTACACCTGCGCCGGGGCGCAGCTTATCCTCATCCCCGCCGAGTGGCCGGTGCGCCGGGTGGAGCACTGGCGGCTGCTGCTGCGGGCGCGAGCGGTGGAGAACCAGTTGTTTGTGGTCGGTTGTAACCGCGCCGGCACCGACGCCGACGGTGAGTTTGGCGGCCATTCGGCGGCAGTGGACCCCTGGGGCCGGGTGTTGGTCGAAGGGGGCCTGGAGCCGGGGCTATTCCTGGCGACACTGGACCTGGATGAGGTGAGCCGGGCGCGCGATCGTTTCCCCTGGCTCGACGACCGCCGCCCGGAGGTGTACGAGGCGAGTGGCGGATGGCGGATGGCGAATGGCTGATGGCGGATAGGGAAGGTTTGTGTTCGGCCACGAGACCTATATCTCGCCGCTGATCTGGCATTGCGGCTCAGGCGAGATCGTCATATTTGGAAAGCACCCAGGCGACGGCTATAACGGCGCATTTGGGTGGCACTGGCCGAGGCCGAGGCCGAGCTAGGACTGGTCGTCCATGACGAAACAATGACCCGCCACCTGGCCACCTATGACACCTTGCCTGTCAGAAGCCGGGTTTCTTTTTTACTCCTTCGTCCCCACCAGATAGACCGCCTGCCAGGGCCGGTAGCGGCTGAAGAAGGTGTCGCGCTGCACTTCTACGCCATTCTGTTTGATGATGCGATAGACCGTCACGTCCAGCCCGTCCCTGGCCCACTCGATCTGCTTCGTCTGACCCTTGGGCAGGGTTGGGTCGTCGCGGTAAATCGGGGGGCCGTGGGGCACCGGGTTGCTCTCAATCGGCCCTTCCATCTCGACCGTGCGGCCGGGGTTGGTGCCATAGTAGCGGAAGGTCAAGGTCTGGCGCGCCTTGTCCACATAGGTCTGGATGAGGATATAATGGCCGGTATCGTTGACCCACTTCAGGTCCACGTCTGGCGAATAGATGGTGGCATCCAGGCCCTTGGGCGGCTCATAGTAGCTCACCCGGAAGGCGTGGGGCCAACGCTCGATGATGGGCAGGCCGGCCCAGAAAGCAGCGCGAAAGGCGGTAGACGATACCTGGCACAGCCCGCCACCCACGTCGGCCCGTGTGGTGTTGCCCCAGATGATGATGCTCTCCTCGTACCCCTTTTCGGCCGTTACTTCGCCCAGGTAGTGGTTAAAGGAAAAGGTCTCGCCCGGCGGAATGAGCAGGCCGTCGAACTGGGATGCACCGACGATGATGTTCTGCACCCGCGACGCCGAGGACCCGGCAAAGCTGGTCACCCCCTCGCCGAGCAGATCAACGATGCCCAGGTTGGGCGCATCTTCGGTGGCGATGGCGGGGCGGACCTCCAGTAGAGGTAGGGTCACGGTGCGTTGCTCGCTGTTGGCCGCACTTTCGATGAGGGCCACCGTCGCCGTCACATCCAAGGTCTGACCGGGCACGCTTTCGACGATGGGGATCAGGCTGCCGCTGGCGTCGTCGAAGCGGAATTCAGCATTCACCGGCGGCCGGGTCACCTGGGCGGCGATCTCGTGCGCCAGGCGGTTCATGGGTTCCCGGTCCAAGCTGACCGTCAAACCGGTCTGGCCATCGTCGCCGGTCACGGGCCGCAGGGTGAGCCAGGAAGCCAGCGTTGCCGGCTCGATGGTCCACGGCTCGTAGCCAGGGGCGGTGAGGACAATCGGGCCGCTGAGCAGGCGCTGTACCTGGGCCTGGGCGGCGCTCACGTCGGTGAGCAGCGGCTGGCTCTCGAGCACGATCAGTTCCACTTCGCCGCCCCCCATCTCCAAGAGTCGCCGGACCAGCGCCTGGCGGGTGGCTTCCTCATCCACTTCCCGCCCGACCTGGGCAGGGATGGCCGTTACACTCAGGTTTTCGTCCAGGGAAAGGCTGGCATTGCGCAGGGGTTGGTTCACCTGCTGAGCGATCTGGCTCAGGAACATTGCCCCAGTGCCGGCGTCGAAAGTGAGGGTGGGGGCCACCAGACGGTTGTGGAGCAGGACGTCGATCTGCTCGGTCAGGCGGGTCAGGGGGCTGCCCCTGTGGCCGATGGCCAGCGCTGCGTCCACGCTGGCCGCCACGTCGAGCCGGGCGCCCAGGTATGCCGGGTCCACAACCCACGTCCGATCGCCGTAGCGCAAAACAGGGTACCGGTCGGTCGGGTAGCGGAAGCCGGCTTCGAGATGCGCCATCGCCTCCGACCGGGTCAGGCCGCCCACGTACACATCCCAAATGTAAACGCCGGGCAGCACGCGGTCGGTCAGCCATAGCTCAACAATGGCCAGGGTGGCCACCCCGGCAGCCATCATCGTCACCGCCAGGAGGGCCAGGACCACCTGCCAGGCCAGCCGGCCACCCCGCCGCCGGGTAGGTGGTTCGGGTGGCGTGGCCGGTGAGTTCCAGCCTTCCCCGGCCCAGCCGGGAGGCGGATACCTTCTGTCAGGGGGTGCGGCTGGTGGCTGCTGCCGCGCCCGCACTCTGGGTCGTTGGGTGTCTTGTTTCATCACCTTCCAGACGCTGCCCGATGGCAGTCGGTTCCCCGTTTTGTACTCGACCGGGGCGCTATCTCAGCTCATCGCCGGCAGGTACATCTGCTCGATATACTCTTTGACCATGCGCCGCGTGCTAAAGGCGGCAAGAGTAGTCCGCATTGCCTCTTTCATCACCTGCACCCAACCTCGCGGGATGCCGGCGGCGTCACGCTCATAATAGAGCGGCACCACCTGATCCTCCAGAATGCGATACAATGCCTGGCTGTCCATCTCGTCCTGGGTTTCCCAGTCATTGTACTCGACTTCGCCAAAGGCCCAGCCGTTTGCCGGCCTGCTTCCGTCCGCCGGATGGTATGCCTCAGGCCACCAGCCGTCGAGGGCGCTGAGGTTGGGCACGCCGTTCATGGCTGCCTTCATGCCGCTGGTGCCGCTGGCTTCGTTGGGCCGGCGGGGGTTGTTCAACCACAGGTCCACTCCCTGGACCAGGAAGCGGGCTACATGCAGGTCGTAATCCTCCAGGAACGCGATCCGCCCCCCGAATTCAGGAGCCTGGGCGTAGTGGTAGACGCGCTGGATGAACTCTTTGCCGCTGGCGTCGGCGGGGTGAGCCTTGCCGGCAAAGACAATCTGCACCGGACGGCGCTCGGCGTGGAGGATCTGCTTCAGGCGCTGCACGTCGCGGAAGAGGAGGGTAGCCCGTTTGTAGGTGGCAAACCGCCGGGCAAAGCCGATGGTCAGCGCCTCCGGGTCCAGCAGCGTGCCGCAGGCGAGTACCTGGCTGGCTTGCAGGTCGCCGCTGCGCCACCGCTGCCGCGTCCGCTCGTTCACAAAGGCCAGCAACTTGGCCTTGAGCTGCTGGTGAGCATTCCACAGGGCCTCGTCGGGGATGTCGAAAATGCGCTGCCACAGGGCCGGATCGTCGTGCCGCTGCTCCCAATCGGCGCCCAGATAGCGGGTCAGGAGGTCCTTCAACGTGGTCGAAAGCCAGCTTGGCACGTGGACCCCATTGGTGATGGATCCGATGGGCACCTGTTCGACCGGACGGTCGGGCCAGACCGGCTGCCACATCCGCCGCGATACCTGCCCGTGAAGACGGCTGACGCCGTTGCTCCGGCCCGACAGCCGCAGGGCCAGGACGGTCATGTTAAACCGGTCGTCATACTCGCCCAGGGCCATAAACTGCTCGCGGCTGATGCCCATCTCTTGCCAGAAGCGGCCAAAATACTCGTCCATCAGGTGGAAAGGGAAGGCATCGTGGCCGGCCGGAACGGGGGTGTGGGTGGTAAAGACGGTCGTGCGCCGCACCTCCTCCATCGCCTGGTCAAAGGGGAGGCCGCCCCGAACCAGTTCCCGCAGCCGTTCCAGCACCAGGAAGGCCGAATGCCCCTCGTTCATATGCCAGGCAGAAGGGGCAATGCCCAAGGCACGCAGCAGGCGCACGCCGCCCAGCCCCAGCACCATCTCCTGGCGGATGCGCGTTTCCTGGTCGCCTCCGTACAGCCGGGCCGACAGGTCGCGGTCCCAGGGAGCATTCTGCGGCACATTTGTGTCCATCAGGTAGAGGTTCACACGACCGACGCGCACCTCCCATACCTGAGCGTAGATCGGCTGGCCGCGCAGCGTCACCTGGACCGTCAGCCGCTCGCCGGTGGCGTTCAGCACCGGGTGGAGAGGCGCTTCGTCATAGTTTAACGTATCATAGATCGCTTCCTGCCAGCCGTCGGGTGGCAGGTGTTGACGAAAGTATCCCTGGGGGTAGATAAACCCCACGCCGACAAAAGGCAGGCCCAGGTCGCTGGCCTCCTTGCAGTGATCGCCCGAAAGCACCCCCAGTCCTCCAGAATAGATAGGCAGTGAGCCGTGCAGGCCAAACTCGGCGGAAAAGTAGGCCACCGGCCGGCACAGGTCGGGGTGCTGTTCGCGGAACCAGAGGTGGCCGTCGCCCAGGTCGGTGTCAAAGTCGGCCACGACCCGGTCGTAGTGGGCCAGGAACTCTGGGTCGCAGGCCAACGTTGCCAGGCGATCCGGGCTGACCAGTTGCAACATGCGCACCGGGTTGTGGCGGGTGCTTTTCCACAGGGGATAGCTGACCGCCTTGAAAAGGTTGCGCGCCGGTGGATGCCAGCTCCACCACAGGTTGTCGGCCAGGTCGGTCAGCCGTCGTATGCGATCCGGGATGGGAACAGCCTTGTTCATCGCTCTGTCTCCTTGTCAAGCAGATCTCGGTTGCTGGCAAACTATTCCTGTCGGGCAGCCCGGCAACTTGCACAAGCCTGGCCCCAGGCTTTGTGACGGGCAGATATGCCCTATCTTACGGGAAAAATGCCGGTCTGGCAAATGGGAACAGGCCCGATGAAAAGGAAAACGCCGCCCCAGCTTGTGGCCGTAGGCGGCGCCTTGGCTGCTGCGCGGCACTATCGTTTCTGCGCGCATTGGATGCATCTCTTGGTATCGGGCAAGATGGCCAGCCGTGCCGGGTCAATGGTACGGCCGCACACCTCGCAAATCCCATAGTCGCCTTCTTCGGCCTTGCGCAAGGCTGCTTCCAGCGAGCGGGCCTTGCTCTCGGCCCGCTGCTTCAGGGCCAGGCACATCTCCCATTCGTAGATGCTGGGGTCCCCCTGGCCTAGCCCATAGTCGCCCTTCCCCTCCAGGCGCTGTTCCAGGCGAGCGATCTCGGCATAGGTCTCCTCTAGCTCCTGGCGTAGGCGTTCTTTGAGATCTAGTGTCTCTGTGGTCATGGTACCCCTTCACTTCCGGTGCAGAACCTGTCGCCAGAGCGGCAGGTTCTGTGCCCTTCACAACCTCAGGCGGTTGGGCTATATCCTTCAGCGAGTGAGAGTGGCTGCTTATTCTGCCGCAGGTGGGAGTCGGCAATTTCAGTCACTTTTTCCCCCTGCGGGAAGGTAGGTCAAACAGCCACAAGCGAGATAGAAAACCGGCCTTTCAGGCTTTTACTTCTGCCAGCAGGGCCTCTGTACCCTATTTCAGCGGGGAATTTGCTGCGGCCCCGGCCCGCCGCGCCATCCACTCAGCCCGTTCCGATTCCAGCACCCGTTTCAGGCTCAATCCTAGCCGCTTACGGCGCGTGTCAATGCGGATGATCCGCAGCAACAAGAGGTCACCCCGCTTGACTACATCGCGGGGGTGGGAAACCGGTGCATCGGCCAATTCCGACACGTGAACCAGCCCTTCAACACCCTCTCCGATCTCGGCAAAGGCACCAAAGTCCACCACATTGGTGATGATGCCCTCTACCAATTGTCCCAATTCGTATTGATCCTCCACCAGGGCCCACGGTTCCGGTTGCAAACGCTTCAGGCTGAGGGCGATCCGCTTCTTCTCGTGATCCAGGTGCAGTACGTATACCTCGACCTCCTGGCCGACCTTTAACACCTCCTTGGGGTGACGTACCTGGCGCCAACTCAGTTCCGACAGATGGATCAACCCATCGGCTCCGCCCAGATCCACAAATGCACCAAAGGAGCAGAGGCTGCTGACGGTTCCACGACGTACCTGCCCCTCCCGCAGCTCGCTCAGCAGCCGCTCCCGCTGCTCTTTGCGCCACTGGCGTTGAGCTGCCGTAGCCGACAGGATCAGGCGGCGCTTACGGCGGTTGATCTCGATGACCTTGACAAATAACGTTTCGCCGACCATGGCCGACAGATGTTTGATCCGCTCTTCCTGATCCAGGCCCGGCGGGAAGCCCGGCACCTGCGAGGCAGGGATAAACCCCCGGATGTCGCCCACAGGGACCACCAGCCCCCCTTTGTTGTAGCCGATCACCTGCCCTTCCCAGACCTCGCCACTTTCGGCCAGTTCCCGCGCCCGACGCCAGGCTTCCTCTTGTTTGCCCAGGTACAGCGACACGAGCAGGTTCCCATCTTGATCTTCGGGGTGCATGATGAACACGGGGACTGTGTCGCCTGGGGATAGCTGGGCCAGGGCCTCGGCCCCCATCCGCTGCATATCGGCAAAGGGGACGATCCCATCCCGCTTGTCGCCGACGTCTACGACGATCTCCTGGTCGCGGATGGTCAGGATCACGCCGGTGCGGACCTCGCCCCGTCTGGGGCGTTGATAGTCCCAGTCTTCGACCGGCAGTTCGCCCATCTCGGCGGCATCCGCCTCGTCCAGGGGCAGAAACGCCTCCATCTCCTCATAGACAGCATCCGGCACTGACTCGGCAGGGGTCTGCTCATTCACCTTGGTTTGGATCAGATCCATCGGTCCTACGTCTCCTCTTAAAAGTTCGCCCCTGCGTCCAGACAACATAAGACTCGGCCATCTGCCTGTCAAGCACTTCCCAGGAGAGAGGCCGAGTCCCCCTCACACAGTCATCCGGCACGCCATGGTCATTGTTGGCGCAGTTGTGTGCGCCGGCCACGCTTCCATGCTGCCCTGGCTGTGCCGGACACACCGACCGATCCACAGCCGGCAATGGGGCGCACAAGGCACAGCCACATGCCGGGTTGGGATCTACGTAGAGCCGCCACTTCTCTGACGGCGCGAAGCAACGTTCGTCACCGTCCTGAGACCTGGACGGCCAGGTAGCCCGAAACCAGCCCTGCTGATCTCCTGGAACACAAGAGCGAGGCTATTATACACCAATTAGCGGCAACTGTCAACAAGTTGTCAGCCGCTAGAAATGCCTTTTACGTTTGTTGTCTGGCCGACAATGTGCTACAATGGCAACTACTCACCGGGAGTCGCAGAGCATAACTTGGGCTGCTGGAGCCATAATCCAGCAGCCCAAAATAACCGCGTCTCGGCGGTGAAAATGGCTGTACGGCTGGTAGTTACCTACGAGGTGGGGTTCATGCATTTCGATATTCTGACCCTGTTTCCCGGTCTCTTTGCCGGTGTGTTCGAGGAAAGTATCCTGAAACGCGCCCGCGAGGCGGGGTTGGTGACAATTGCCCTGCACAACATCCGCGATTATGCCACCGGCCGCCACCGGGTGACCGACGACGCTCCCTATGGCGGCGGCGGCGGCATGATCATGAAACCAGAACCCCTGTTTGCCGCCGTGGAAGCGGTGCTAGGGGAACAACTGGGAAGTGTGCCCGTCATCCTGTTGACTCCCAAAGGGCGGCTGTTCACGCAGCGGGTGGCCCGTGAGTTGTCACGCCAACGGCGCCTGCTGCTGATCTGTGGCCGCTACGAGGGGGTGGACGAGCGAGTCCATCGCTATCTGGCCACCGACGAGATCAGCATCGGCGACTATGTGCTGGCCGGGGGCGAAATCCCGGCCATGGTGGTTGTCGAAGCGGTCACCCGCCTGATCCCCGGCGTCCTCGGCGACCCAGGGGCCACCTTCGAGGATTCGCACGCCGAGGGCTTGCTGGAATATCCCCATTACACCCGCCCGCCCGTCTTTCGCGGCCATGCCGTGCCCGAGGTGCTGCTATCGGGCCACCATGCCCAGATCGTCCGCTGGCGGCGGCAGCAGGCGTTGCGCCGCACCTGGGAGCAGCGCCCCGACCTGCTATCCAGCGCCCGGCTGACCGATGAGGATTGGGCCTACCTGCGTCAGCTCCAGGCGGAACAGGAAAGCCAGGCCGGTGGAAACTGTAACACTTTGGGCCACGAAACGGAAGCAACCGATCTGCCTACTCTTTGAAGGTGCTAGGCACGTGCAGGACTTGCCCGTAGAGTTGTCTGAAACGCCGGTTTTGGAGCAAAAGCGCCCGGCATCTGAGCAGCCACCTTCCCCCTTTGTCAAGTGGGCTGGCGGCAAGGGGCAGCTTCTGGCGCAGTTTGCCCCCTACTTTCCTGCCCGGTTCAGGCAGTATATTGAGCCTTTTGTCGGTGGGGGCGCCGTCTTTTTCTACCTCTACAACCAGGGATGGCTGGCGGGCAGGTCGGTTGTGCTCATAGATCGCCTGGAAGAGCTGATCAACTGCTACACCGTGATCCAAAACCAGGTTGCCGACCTGATCGCCGAGCTTCAACGCCACGAACCCCACAAGAGGGAACAGTCCTATTTCTATGAGATCCGGAATTGGGATCGCGATCCGGGCTATCACCGGCGGAGCGACGTGGAGCGCGCTGCTCGCTTTCTCTTCCTCAACCACACCTGCTACAACGGCCTCTACCGCGTCAACCGACGCGGTTGGTTCAACGTGCCCTTTGGCCGCTATCGCAACCCAACTTTGGGCGACGCCGATAACCTGCGGGCCGTCAGTCGGGCGCTCCAGGGTGTGAGACTCCTGACCGGGGATTTTGAGCGGTGCCTGGAGTTTGCCGCTGCCGGCGATTTTGTGTACCTGGACCCGCCTTACCATCCCCTGTCGGATACGGCCAGCTTCACCGGCTACACCGCTGCCGACTTTGGCACTGCGGACCAGCGGCGGCTGGCAGATCTTTTCCGCGAGCTGGACCGTCGGGGCTGCCAGGTGATGCTCAGCAACTCCTGCACCGGGCTGATCCAGGAACTGTACGCCGGTTATGAACAGGTGCGGGTGCAGGCCACGCGGGCCATCGCCGCCCGGGGCGACCGCCGGGGGGCGATCCCCGAGCTGCTGGTGATGAACCGTTATCAGCGGAGGGGGCTATGACCCACGCCCCACCACGGCGCTACTCGATGGCCGAAGCCTCGGCTGTGGAGGCAGAGGCAATCGGCGCCATTGTGCACTATCTGCAACAGCGGCCGGGCACGGTCGAGATACGGGATGTGCGCGCCGATCCACAGCACCGCGCCGCCGATGTGGACCTGCTCTGGACCTGGCGGGATCAGGCAGGCCGGCTGCACACCTCCAGGTTGGAGGTCAAGGCCGACCGTTGGCATGGCACCGGCAACTTTTTTTTCGAGACGCAGAGCAACAAGGGCCGGGGCACGCCCGGCTGCTTCCTCTACACCCAGGCCGACTATCTGCTCTACTACTTTGTCGGACCGCGCCTGCTGTATATCCTGCCCATGCCTGATACCCGCGATTGGTTCCTGAGCCACCAGGACCGCTTCCCCGAGCGGGAAACCGCCACGCCAGCAGGTGAGGGGGAGCAGTACATTACGGTGGGCCGCCTGGTGCCCATTAGCGAGGTATTGGCCCACGTCCCTGGTGTGAAAACAAGGCAACTCTAAAACTTGCCGGTTGTTCTATTCTGTGCGATAATGATCCCAGCAAGCAGTAAGGTGTGCACATGTCGGATGAGCTAACTCCCCTGAGCGAGCGGGAAATGGAAATCCTGCGGTTGGTAGCGACAGGGGCCACCAATCAGCAGATTGCCCAGGAGCTGGTGATCAGCACCAATACGGTCAAGGTTCACCTGCGGAACATCTATGCCAAGTTGGAGGTGGCCTCGCGCACCGAGGCGACGATGGTCGCCGTGCGCCACGGTTGGGTCCAGGTGCCGCGCTCGCCCGCCCAGATCGAGGAGGAAGAGGGGGCAGAGCCGGTGCAGGGCATACCTCCTCCCCTCTCCCTCCCCTTGCCCCGCCGGGAACGATGGCCCCGTGTTGCAGCAGCCAAGCAGATTGCTCTTGTGGCAGCTACCATCCTGGCCACGATCAGCCTCTTGTTGCCGGCGGTGATCCAAAGCCGGGCCAATGGGGCCGAACAGGACCCGTTTGGCGCAGTGTTCCCCACCGAGTCTGCCGGCGCTCAGACCACCCGCTGGCGGACCCGGGCGCACATGCCCACGCCACGCACCAACCTGGCCGTGGTGGCCCACAACGGCCTGGTGTATGCCATTGGTGGGGTGAGCAACGACGGGGTCACCGGCAAAGTCGAAGTCTATGATCCGAAAAGCGATACCTGGTCTGTCCGCCAGCCCAAGCCGGTGCCGGTGGGTTTTATTGCGGCGGCGGTGTTGGGGGACAAAATCTATGTGCCGGGCGGGATTGACGACAGAGTCGAGCCCTTGAGCGTGCTGGAGGTGTATGACCCGATTCAAGACACTTGGGAGACCCGCGCCCCCTTACCTGAGCCTCTGGGCGCTTATGCCCTGGCTGTCCTGGATAATCGGCTCTATCTGTTCGGCGGGCGAGGCAGGCAGGACTACACGGCAGCGGTCTATCGCTACGACCCGGAGGCCGACCGTTGGGAATCGCTGCGGCCGATGGCCCAGCCACGGGGGTTCCTGGGCGCGGCCGCACTCCAGGGGCGCATTTACGTGGTGGGTGGCTACAACAACGTGGCCGAGCTCACCACCTGCGAAGTCTACACCCCGGCCACAGACACCTGGGCCTCCTGCGCGCCGATGGCCATGCGCCGTGGGGGGCTGGCCGTCGTCGCCGTGCGCGAGCACCTGTTCGCCATCGGTGGCGGCATGACCGGCTACCTGGCCTTCAACGAACGCTACGATTCCCGCCTCGATGTCTGGAATCGCATCGAAACGCCGGTGACAAAGCAGTGGCAGGGATTGGGTGTGGCCTTTGTCAACCCTTATATCTATGCTATCGGCGGCCGCAGCGAGGTCAACCTCAGCGTCAACGAGGCCTACCAGGCCCTCTTCGTGGTCCCGGTGCCATTCCCCCCGTAACGAGGACAGGTCATGCACGCCGATCTGCTCATCCACAATGCTGCCCAGGTGTTGACCCTGGCTTCCCCCACCGGCCCCAAGCGGGGCGCAGCTATGCGCGATCTGGGCATCATCCCCGATGGGGCAGTGGCCATCGGCGACGGACGGATCCTGGCCGTTGGCCCCTCGGCAGAGCTGTGCAGCCGGGTGCATGCCACCCACACCCTCGACGCCGGGGGACAGGTGCTCCTGCCCGGTTTTGTGGACCCCCATACCCATCTGGTGTGGGCCGGCGACCGGGCCGACGAGTTTGAGCTGCGGGTGCGGGGCGCGACGTATATGGAGATCATGGCCGCCGGCGGGGGGATTATGAACACCGTGCGCCGCACCCGCGCCGCCAGCCTGGACGATCTGGTGGCCGAAACCCGGCCACGCCTGGATCGGCTGTTGGCCCACGGCACGACGACGGTCGAGATCAAGACCGGCTATGGCCTCAGCACGCAGGATGAACTCAAGCAGGTAGCGGCGATCCGCTGCCTGCAGGCCGGGTTTCCAGGCACTCTCGTGCCTACATTCCTGGGCGCCCATGCGGTCCCGGCCGAATATCAGGGTCGGACGGACGACTATGTAGCTCTGATCGTGGACGAGATGCTCCCGGCCATGGCGGCGTTGGCCGCTCCGCCGCCCTTCTGCGACGTGTTTTGCGAAGAGGGCGCCTTCTCACTAGAGCAGACGCAGCGCATCCTGGAGGCGGCCCAGGCGCTGGGCTTCCGCCCCAAGATCCACGTGGACGAATTCAAGGCACTGGGCGGCACGCGGCTGGCCGTAGAGCTGGGCGCTGCATCCGCCGACCACCTGGTCTGCACCCCGCCCGACGAGATCGAGCTGCTGGCCCGGTCAGAGACCATTGCCGTGGCGCTGCCCGGCACCCCTTTCGGCCTGGGCCATCATGCCTATACCCCGGCGCGGGCGATCATCGAAGCAGGGGGGGCCTTGGCCCTGGCCACCGACTGCAACCCCGGCACCTGCTGGTGCGAGTCTATGCAGTTCATCATCGCCCTGGCCTGCCGGTATCTGCGGCTGACCCCTGCCGAAGCTATCAGCGCCGCGACGATCAACGCTGCCCACGCCGTTGGCCTGGGAAGCGAGGTCGGCAGCCTGGAGCCGGGCAAACGCGCCGACCTGCTGCTGATCGGTGCGCCGTCATATCAGCACCTGGGCTATCGCTTTGGGACAAACCTGGTGGCAGGGGTGGTGGTTGGGGGGCAGGTGCTGCTCACCTCTTCGCAGGCTCGATAGCAACTTAGAGCGGAAATCGGTTGAAAAGCCGCAAGGTTTCCATCGGTTCCCCGGCCAGCAGAGAGGTAGGCTGAATTGAATGGCAGGGGGTCGGCGGCACTGCCACCGACCCCCCTGATCTCACAGGCGCTAACTTGACTCAAGTCGCACCTTGGGGGCTTGCAGCCGGGCGTCTACCTGCGTAGACGCCTCTGTCCGCGCCGGCGGACAGCCGGCCGAAGGCCCTTCAAGGCGTGATTTCAATCGCCAGCCCGCAAGTGCGCGCCTATGCCCCCCGATCCTCTTCTGAAATCGGCTCTACTTGTCCAGCAGAGCGGCTACCCCCGGCAGCGTTTTGCCCTCCAGGAACTCCAGGCTGGCCCCGCCGCCGGTAGAGATGTGGCTCATCTGGTCGGCCAGTCCGGCCTGTTGCACCGCTGCTACCGAGTCGCCGCCGCCGATGATCGTCGTCGCCCCGGGCAGTGCGGCCACCATGCGGGCCACCGCCGTGGTGCCCTGGGCGAACCTGGGGAACTCGAATACCCCCATCGGCCCGTTCCAGACGACGGTGCGCGCCCCCGCCAGCCGCTCCTGGAACAGATCCAGGGTGCGCGGCCCGATGTCGAGGATGCGCCAGCCGGGCGGCACACTATCTACGGCCACCACCTGCGACAGGGCATCGGCCGCAAAGCGGTCGGCCACGGTCACGTCCACCGGCAGGGTCAGCCGCTTGCCCGCCTGCCGGATCAGATCGCGGGCCATGTCCAGGCTGCCGTCTTCTACCAGCGAGGCGGCCACATCGTAGCCGGCAGCTTTGAGGAAGGTGTTGGCCATGCCGCCACCGATGAGCAGGGCGTCTACCTGGCCCAGCAGATTCTCGATGACGCCGATTTTGTCCGAAATTTTGGCCCCGCCCAGGATGGCGACAAAGGGACGCCGGGGCGCAGTCAGCGCCCCTCCCAGGTATTCCAGCTCCTTCTCCATCAGGAACCCGGCCACGGCGGGCAGGTAATGGGCCACCCCCTCGGTCGAGGCGTGGGCCCGGTGGGCCGAGCCAAAGGCGTCGTTGACATACAGGTCGGCCAGGGCGGCCAGTTGCCTGGCCAACTCGGCGTCGTTCTTGGTCTCGCCGGGGTGAAAGCGGGTGTTTTCCAGCAGGAGTACATCGCCCGGCCGAGCCGCCCGGACCGCTGCCTCGACCGCCGGGCCAACCAGATCGTCCAGCTTGGTCACCGGCCGGCCCAGTAGCTCCGCCAATCGCCGGGCGACAGGGTCCATCTTGAACTCGGGCGCCGGGCCGCCCTTGGGCCGGCCCAGGTGCGAGCAGAGGATGACCGTCGCCCCATGATCCAGCAGGTATTGGATCGTCGGCAGCGCAGCCCGGATGCGGGTGTCGTCGGTCACCACCCCTTCGGCCAATGGCACGTTGAAATCCACGCGGACCAGGACGCGCTTACCCTGCACCTCCACGTCGCGGATCGTTTGTTTGGTCACAGCAGCCCCCTCGGTTATAGCCCGCGCTGCCCCAGGTAGATACACAGATCGGCCACGCGGCAGGAGTAGCCCCACTCGTTGTCGTACCAGGCAACAACCTTGACCATGTTGCCGCCGATGACGTTGGTCAGCCCACCATCCACAATGGAGGATCGCTCATCCCCCTTGAAATCAATTGAAACCAGCGGTTCTTCGGTGTAGCCCAGAATGCCTTTCAAGGCTCCCTCGGCTGCAGCCTGGAATGCACCGTTCACCTGTTCTTTGGTCACCTCCTGTTCCAGCTCGGCCACAAAGTCCACGATGGAGACGGTGGAGGTGGGGGTGCGCAGGGCATAGCCGTCGAACTTGCCCTTGAGTTCGGGGATGACCAGGGCCACTGCTCGCGCTGCGCCGGTGGTGGTGGGGATAATGCTCATCGCCGCCGCCCGCGCCCGGCGCAGGTCTTTATGCGGCAGGTCGAGGATGCGCTGGTCGTTGGTGTAGGCATGTACGGTGGTCATCAGCCCTCGCCGGATGCCAAAGCTCTCGTGGAGCACCTTGGCCACGGGGGCCAGGCAGTTGGTGGTGCACGAGGCGTTGGACAGGATGTGGTGTTGGGCCGGGTCGTACATCCCTTCGTTGACGCCCATCACCACGGTCAGGTCCACGTTGGTGGCCGGAGCAGAGATGATCACCTTTTTGGCCCCGCCGCTGGTGCGATGGACGGCTGCCTTGGTGCCATCGGTGAACAGGCCGGTGGACTCGACAACAATGTCTACACCCAGATCTTTCCAGGGCAGATTGGCGGGGTCGCGCTCGGCAAAGGTCTTGATGCTGCGGCCATTGACCACAAAGCTGCCTTCGCGGACCTCCACCTCGGCCGGGAAGCGGCCATAATTGGAGTCATACTTGAGCAGGTGGGCCAGTGTCTTGGTGTCGGTGATGTCGTTGACGGCCACCACTTCCAGGTCGTGAGCATGTTTTTCCACGGCGATGCGCAGCACCTGCCGCCCGATCCGCCCAAAGCCGTTAATTCCAATCCTGACTTTCATCGTTTACCCTCCTAAAGTTTTGCGGGGACAAGAACCCCGGTAGTTTCTACAAAGCTTTAAAGATGTCGCTCATGCTGACAATGCCGACGATCTTTTTGCCGTCATACACCAGCACGCGTCGGATGTTGGCCCGGGCCAGCAGAGCGGCGCACTCCTGAAGGCTATGCTTGGGAGAAACGGTGATGACCGGTTTGCTCATGATCTCGTGAACCAGGATTTCAGCAGGGTCTGCCCCTGTAGCAACCACCTTCTCAATGATGTCGGTCACGGTCATGAACCCCCACGTTTCCATGCCCTTATCGCGTTTAACCAGGAGGCTAGAAACGTTTGCCTGGCGCATTTTGTCAATCGCCTCCGCCACGGTGGCATTGGGTTCGATGTCAATCACGGGAGAGGTCATGATGTCTGCTGCTTTTTTCATCTTTTTTTCTCCTTTCACCTGTCACAATACTCGTGGTACAACCGCAAAAGCTCTCTCGCCAGCTTGGTCGAATCGTGGCGCCAGGGAGCAGCCACGTCCACGACGTCGGCGGTAATCACCTTATATCCGTCGCCGGATGGGTAGCTGAGGGCCACCGGCCGCAAGTGAGGCTGCTCTGTACTCGACAATAGGCGGTTGTTGGCCAGGACATAAGAAAACAGCCCCCGTCCCACGTGGCGTTGCAGGGCGCTGACATGATCGCCCACGTCAAAGCCATCGGTCTCGCCCGGCTGGGTGGCCACGTTGCACACATAGACCTTGAGCGCCGCAGAAGCGCCCACCGCCTGCCGAATGCCCTCCACCAGCAGGTTGGGCAAGACGCTGGTGAACAGGCTTCCCGGCCCGAGGACGATCAGGTCGGCGTTGAGAAGGGCCCGCACCGCTCCAGGATAGGCGCGCACCCCTTCCGGGCGCAGGAACACCCGCTCAATCGGCTGTCCTGCCTTGGGAATTGCCGACTCTCCTTGAACGCGGGTCAGGCCAGCCGGCTTGGCGTCTCGCAGGTCGGCCATCAGGGTGACGTTCTCCAGCGTCGAGGGCAAGATCTGCCCCTGCACCGCCAGCACGCGTCCGGCCTCGACAATCGCCTGCTCAAAACTGCCGGTCACAGCGGCCAGGGCGATGAGAAAGAGGTTGCCAAAGCTGTGGCCGTCGAGGCCCTTGCCCTGCCCAAAGCGGTATTGAAAGAGCTGGGTGATCAGGGCTTCATCGTCGGCCAGGGCGGCAATGCAGTTGCGAAAGTCGCCCGGCGGCAGCACCCCCAGCTCCCGGCGCAAGCGCCCCGAGGAGCCGCCGTCGTCGGCCACAGTGACAATGGCGGTGATGTGGGGAGTGAATGCCTTGAGACCCCGCAGCAGTGTCGAAAGCCCTGTTCCCCCGCCGATGGCCACCACCTTGGGGGCCTGCTCGGCTGACCCTTTTTTTTCTACGGCTGGTGTCATAGTTTCCTGCATGTTTATTATAGCGGAACTTGATGCCTTCGTCAATTAGGTGCTGGGTATTGGATATTGGAGATTGGAGATTGGTCTCTTTGCCCAAACGATGCTACAATTAGGGCATCTGGGAGGCGAGTCCATCTTCCCACACGCAAGGAGAGAGATATGGCCGAGGCGATGGATATTCTGGCAGACCTGAACCCTGCCCAACGAGAAGCGGTCGAGACGGTGGAAGGGCCGGTGCTGGTGCTGGCCGGGCCGGGCAGTGGCAAGACGCGGGTGCTTACCCACCGCGTGGCCTATCTGGTGCGAGAATGTCAGGTCCCGCCGTGGCAGATCATGGCTGTGACCTTTACCAACAAGGCAGCAGCCGAGATGAAGGAGCGCCTCTATCGGCTGCTGGGAGAAGGCTTTCGCCGGTTGACCATCGGCACGTTTCACGCCATCTGCGCCCGCATCCTGCGCCGCGAAGCCGAGGCAGCAGGCATTTCGCCCCAGTACGTGATCTATGATAGCACCGACCAGCTCAACCTGGTGCGGCAGGCCCTCCACGATCTCAACCTGGATGACAAGCTCTACCGGCCCCAGGCCATGCTCAACCGCATCTCCCACGCCAAAAATGAACTGCTGACGCCCCAGGAGATGCCGGCCAATACCTACCGCGAGGAGGTGGCGCGGCGGGTGTATGAGCGCTACCAGGCGCTGCTGGCCCAGAACGGGGCGCTGGACTTTGACGACCTGCTGATGAAGGCGGTGCAGCTATTCCGGAGCAACGCCGAGGTGCGGGCCAAATACCAGCGCCTATATCCGTTCATCCTGGTAGATGAGTGGCAAGATACCAACATGGCCCAATACGAGCTGGTCAAGATCCTGGCCGGGCAGCGGGCCAACCTGTTCGTGGTAGGCGACGAAGATCAGTCCATCTATGGTTTCCGGGGCGCCGACTATCGCAACGTGGCCCGTTTCCGTGAGGATTACCCCCAGGCCCGAGTCATCTTGCTGGAGCGCAACTATCGCTCCACACAGACCATTCTTGATGTGGCCAATGCCGTCATCGCCCGCAACCTCCATCGCCACCCCAAACAGCTCTACACCCAGAAGGGCAGTGGCCCCCAGATCAGCGTCGTGGAAGCGTACGACGAGCAAGAAGAGGCCGGGATGATCGTCGCCGAGATCCGACGGCTGGTGGCCCGGGGTGAGGCCCGGTTGGGCGACTGTGCGGTGATGTATCGCACCAATGCCCAGTCGCGGCCGGTCGAGGATGCGTTTGTGCGACAAGGAATGCCCTATAAGCTGGTAGGGGCCACTCGCTTCTACGAGCGCAAAGAGATCAAGGACGTGCTGGCCTACCTGCGCCTCATCCACAACCCTTACGACGGCATCGGGCTGGCCCGGATCATCAACGTGCCACCCCGCAACATCGGGCAGAAAACGGTGGAGGCGCTGCTGCAATGGGCCGGGGAACTGGGCATACCGGCCTACGCGGCGCTGCAGATGTTGGTGGAGGAAAAGGAAAAAGAGTCGCCGTTTGGCGAACGGGCGCGGCGGGCCTTGGCCGGCTTTGTCGCCCTGATCGAAGAACTGAGCCGGGCACGGCGCGAATTGAACCTGCTGGAACTGCTCGACCTGCTTTTGGAGCGCACCGGCTATGCCACCTATGTCCGGGATGGCACCGAGGAGGGCCAATCCCGCTGGGAGAACATCCTCGAACTTCGCACGGTGGCCCGCGAGTACGCCGATCTGCCGGTGGAAACAGCACTGACCACCTTCCTTGAGGAGGTAGCCCTCGTCTCGGATGTGGACAATCTGGACGAGAAGGTGGATGCTCCCACGTTGCTGACCCTCCATGCAGCCAAGGGGCTAGAGTTTCCGGTGGTGTTTATCACCGGCCTGGAGGAGGGGCTATTTCCCCACAGCCGCTCGATGGATGACCCGGAGCAGATGGAAGAGGAGCGCCGGCTGTGCTATGTCGGCGTGACGCGGGCCAAGGAACGGCTGTACCTGCTCCGCACCTTCCGCCGCACCCTCTACGGCGAAAGTGAGGTCCGCGAGCCGTCGCGCTTCTTGTACGACATCCCGACGCACCTGATCCAGGGCGGGGAACGGAAGCCAAAGGCGCGACAACAGAGCCTCGGCCTGGGAGCCGGCCGCTTCCTGGGCCGACGGGAAGGGGAAACCGCTATGGAACGCCCCCGACCGGCTGCCACCCACTTTCAGACCGGCGATCAGGTGCAGCACGAGCTGTTTGGCCGGGGCGTGGTCATAGACAGCAAGGTGGTGGGCAACGACGAACAGGTGATGGTGGCCTTTGCCGGTGTTGGCCTCAAACGGCTGATGGCCGGTATGGCGCCGATGGTGAAGGTTGAAGGCTGAAAGGCTGTGGAGTTGATCGGCAAACATCGGTAGCTAACGCTCATGACTTGCGGGCAAAAACAGCCTTCTCTCCAACACGGGTGAAACCGGTGACGCTATGGCAGATGGATGTCGGTCAGGCGCACGGCGTCGCTGCCATCGGGCAGGGGCAGGCGGTGGCCGGCCGGGTCGTAAAGCCCCACCAGCAGGTGATAAGCTCCCGACGGCAAGTCTGATGGAAGCGGGATGGTGTGCACATCGTCCAGGGATACGCCCGGTTGCCACAGAGAGGTGGGCCAGCGGCCGCCCAACGGGGGGGCGTCGCCCTGAGAAACGATCCGATCCGCTTTATCCGGCGCAATCAGGTGGACAAAGACGGTATAATCGGTGTTCAGGTAGTCACCGGCCGACCAGCGGAGCGTCACGCGCAGCGCCCCTGGGTCGGCCTGCCAGGTGTAGCCTTCCAGGGCGATACCCTGTCCGAAACGAGTGCCCAGCGGCGTCATGGCCTGGGGTCCAATGGCCAGCTGGCCTACCGGCAGCACGGCCACGCGGACGGTATTTCCCTCCCCTACCGGCAGCCGCTCTCGTGTTTCTAGATTATACCAGCCGATTTCGATGGTATACAAGCCGGATGGCGCATCGGCCGGCACGGTCAGGGTGAAGGTGTCGCGCACCATCTCGTGCGCCCCCCACCGGCTCGTGGGATAGAGGCTGCCATGAGGCTGGTGGTCGTCGCCGGCCCAGCCCCGGCCGGCCTCGTCCACCAGGTGGGCAAAAGCGGTATAGTCGGCCGTTACTTTCTGCTGCGCCTGCCAGACGACGGTCAGGCCAAGGGTATCGCCTGGTTTCAGTTCTGGCGGGGCATGCAGGCTCCAGCCCACCACTGCCAACCGGTCGCCGAATTCGGCCCGCCGCTCGCGCTGCAACGGGTCTGGCTCGTAGAGATCGTATTTGCCCACGGTGCGGGCGTGGCGGTAGTTTCGGTCCAATTCCGATAGAAATTCGCGGGTGAAACGCTGATAGCGGTCTACATCCAGCCGGGTGCCTCGCTCCAGGATGACCAGCGTCCAGCGACGATCCCGCAACTGGCCCAGCTCCCACGATTGGTCCCAGCGGCCAACCCGGGCCAGTTGGCTGTACTGGAAAGAGCAATAGTCCAGCCCTTTGCCGTTGGTCACCAGCAGGCCCATGTCCTCAGAGGCGATGGGGTCGGGTGTGGTGGCCAGAATGGGAGCTATCGCCTCGTTCGATTGCCGGGTAAGCTGCAGGTATCGCTCGGCGACGCGGGGGGTGTGCCACATTAGCGCCACCTGAAGCAAGATCAACAGCGGGGCCAAAACCCCGTAGGGCTGTTTTCCATAGCGGCCCAACCTGGCCAGCCCCAGCCCGGCACAGATGGTGATAGCAGCCAGCGCCTCAAAAAAATAGTTTTCCCAGGCTCCGGCCTTGCCCGCAAAGCACAGGCTGGCCAGCGACGCGATCAGGTAGAGGTCTATGGGGTTCACCTTGTGGCGCAAGGGCGTTGCCCGGTCGAGGAGGAACTTGTCGGCGGCGTACCAGGCTGCCAACAGGGCCAGGCCGGCAAAGGTCCCGAAAAAGTTGCCCAGTTGCTTCCAGAATTCGGGCCAGAGGAAAGGGTTGACGTTGCTCACCACCAACCCCTGCCAGAAACCGCCCTGGGTAAAGGTGTTGATCAGCAGGAACAGCCCACCACCCAGCCCGGCCATCGCCGCAGCCATATAGACTGCCAGCCGTCGGTCTGCAAAGAGGAACAGGTAAGCCAGGGCCGCCGCCGGGGCAAACAGAAACGACTGTTTGGCATAGAGCGCCGCCACGAACAGCACGACAGCCGTCCAGAACAGCTTTCCCCTCTCTCCTGAAAGGGGAGAGGGAGGTGTTGGGCAGGCCCTCACCCCACCCCCTGATTCTACCCTGTGGGAAAGGGCATACAACCCGCCCAATGTCAGGGCCAGGCCAATGAGGTCTACCCGGAAGAGGGGAGCCCAATGGTAAATGTAGGGCGAACCGAGGAAGAGCAGGGCCGCCGCCACCGCCGGCAACCACCGCCGGCCTTCCTGCCGCACCCAGGCAGCGATGAGGGCCGCAATGGCGGCGATGGCCAAAAGGGTCCACACCCGGCCGGCGGCGTAGTGAAGGCCGATAAGCGGCGTTAGGGCCAGAGGCAGGAGGATGCCCAACGGCGGATAGTTGGCCGTTATAAACGGATACTCGCCGATGGGCAGGTAGATGGGCCGGCCCTGCGACCATTCCCTGACAAAGTGGAGCAAAAGCCCCTCGCCATAGTCGAGCTGGTAGGGGAAAACAAGCCCGGTGACACCCAGCCAGAGGGTCAGCCCTGCCAAGTAGGCAAGCCCGACCAGGGCCGGTGCCCACAGCGCCCCAATCGGCCAACGCGCCCGGTTCGATTCTGAACGGGTTCTATCGTCTTCCATAGTTACCTGCACCCTGCCCAAGGCCAAAGGCCAGGTCGCGCCGTGCCGGTGTCAGGTGAGGCCTAGTCGGTCAGCGAAAGGAGCAGGTCATGCCCCAAGGGAGTGACCTGAAAGGCGACCAGTTCTGAGATCGTGCCTGTGCCCAGGGGTTTGTCCATGTATTCTGGTTCCAGCACTCCGAAGTGGGTCAGGATGCGGACCAGTATATTGTGCACCGCACCGCGCAAGGCGTTCTGGTGAAAGCTTGTATCCTCGGAAGTCCAGCGCAGGCCGGTCGCCTGGATCAGCTTGTCGGCAAACGGTTCAAAGGGGATAGATACGCCGACCGGTAGATCCAGGAGGTGACGCAGGGCGATCGCTTTGAATTGATGCGGCAGGCCGGCCCCCATGCCGCTGAAAGGGTAGGCGATGATCCAGTCCACGGCCTCCCACCAGGTCGCAAACAGCAGCCAGACCTGGAATGCCGGAGCACTGGCCAGAAACTTGGCAGCCAGGGGCGTAACTTGCCAGCGCCGGCCCGGCCCAAGGGTCAGCAGCCCGGCGGCATTGGCCAGCACATGCACAAAGTAGAGCGGCCAGACCTCGTCCTCACTCCGGACGCGGTAGGTGCGATCGCCAATGGTTGTCTCAAGTTCTGGTGGGACGACAAACTGGGCCGTCACCTCACGGATGACCTTTAGCGGGAGATTGCCGGTGCTCTGAGTGCCGATGACCTTGTTATCGCGCACATAGGTGACCAGGGTCACGGTGTCGCGGCGCAGAGGCAAAGCCTGGCACTGCTTGCGATAAAAGTGATCCGCCTTGTGTAACCATTGTATCAACGGTTTGGGATCCATTTGTTGTGATTTTGGCATTTTTCACTCCTTTGTCGTTTATGGTTCAATCCGAACCATACCCAGCTCTACCCGATCCAGCGGCCTGTCGCCGGCGTTCAGGGTCAGGCAACGGGCCAGGTCTTGGGCGCGGTACATACCCACCTCGACGGTATAGTCGCCGGGAGATAGGTCGGCAGGCACGGACAGGGTGATGAGATCGTCAATCGCCTCCCCCGGCATCCAGAGTAAGGTGGGAGCCTGGCCGTTGCGGGGTTGACCGTCCCAACCGGCAACGGCGTTGCCCTTCGCGTCGAGTAGTTTGACGTAAATGCTATAGTAGGCGTCAATCTTGCCCACGGCGCGCCAGGTTAGAGATACCGGTAGAGGACCGCCGGCGCGGGCGGTGACCGGGATTTGCCACGCTTCGAGGCGGGCGGGTATGGGAAAGCTATTGTCGGCCTGGTCGCCGACTTCCACCGTTCCGGTTATCGTCCAACTTCCCAGGATGCCTTGTTGCTCGTTGATGGTCAGGTGGTAGGTGCCTGGAGGTAGGGGCGCGGTCAGGGGCAGGGCGATCACGGCCACACCGCCGGGCGACGTGACCAGGGGCACGTCCGCCGAGACGCGGCCTGCCTCACGGCCCCCGCCCCCTTCCCAGGTGACCACCGCGCGGATCGCCTCGGTGGGCGGGAGGGCATAGCTGCCTTTTGCGCGATTGGCGGCGATAAGGTAGGCAGTGTAGGGCTGGCCGGCCGCAGCGCGGGGTGGAAGGTAGCTACCTACCTCCAGGCTGGACGGGTCAAAGGAGCGTGGCCGAACCTGGTAGACCCGATCTGTCCCAAAGCTTTGCACCGGCATCAGGTCATCTACATGGGCCAGAACGCGCTGCATCTCGGCCCAACGGTCGGCCGGATAGCGGTCGCTGTGGACGACGACATAGCCCACCCCCAACGCCTGGAGCAAGCTCACGCTCCGCTCTGAGGGAAAGTGTTCCATCTCGTAGACGATCTGGCCGTGCTTGGGCGGGATGAACCCGCTGTAGCCATCGGGGGTAGGGTGCCAGTGATAGGTGGACAGATACTGGTAGTCGAGCTGCGGACCGCCAGGGGTAAAGGCCATCGGCAGTTCGAGGATGGGACCAGATGGCTGATCCGCCAGCCAGCGGTAGACAGGCGGCACGGCGCTACCTACCGGCACCTTCTCGGCCCTGGCTGCCGGCCAGACCAACGACTCGGCTACGAAAAGCAAGAAGCAAGAAGCAAAAATCAAAAAGCGCCGGCGTGGACGCTTGCCCTCTGCCTCTTGCACTCCATAGCCGGCCAGCACCGCCAGCGCCAACATTATCAGCGCGTCAAAGCGGACCGGAGCACGCAGCGCCTTGAAGCCGGGCACGAGGGCATAGAGCCAGGCATAGGGCAGGGAGAAGCCCAGGTTGGCCGGCTGGCCGGGAGACAGGTAGAGGCGAGGACCAAGGGATAGGATGAAGGATGAAAAAAGAAGGAGAAAAAAGAACCAGCGGGTGCGGTCTCGACCACGGATCAGGCCCCAGAGGGCCAGGGCCAGGGCGGTGAGGCCGGGAAAGAGAGCGTCCACCGGATATCCGCCGGCGATGGGTGTGTCATCGCTGGGCAGCCATCGCCCGTGGAGCACGCTGCGCGGCGGCACCATCAGGTATTGGCGCAGGCTGGCAGAGAATGGCTCGCTGTCGGCCAAAGTTCGTTCAAAGCCAAGGTCACGTTGCACCTGAAAATAGGGCCGGACAAAGGGCAAGAGGAGCAAGAGGCAAAAGGCAAGGAGCAAGGGGATGACCGATGACCCGGAACCAAGGACGAAGGACGAAGGGACCTGAGAGTTCGACACTCGATGCTTGGCGAGGGACCCGATCCGGCATCCAATATCCCAGACCCAATACCCAAAGACAGCCAGGGCCAGGATCACGCCGTAATAGAACGAGGAAAGGGCTTGCAGGCAGAAAAACAGGACAAAAGAGGCGAGATGACGGGGGTGGGGGCGATCGAGAAGCCGGTGCAGCGCCAACAGGGCCAAAGGCAGCCATTGGGTGGTGAGAAGCTGGGCCTGGGCCAGGTTAGTCATGCGGTACGAGCAGAAGGCAAAGATGATCCCGGCCATTATCCCTGCGGCAGAGGATCGGGTGAGCTTCAGCACCAACAGGTAGGTGCCAAAGGCAGAGAGAGTGAAGGAAAGGATCAGGGCCACATTGTAGCCCAGCACCGGGTTGCCGCTGACGAGAGTAAGGGGCAGGGCCAGCAGGGCGTTGCCCAGCAGCAGCTCCGAGTAGGCCAGGGTGCGTGGGTAGGGAAAAAAGATATTGGCGTCGAACAGGTGCAGTGGATCGCCGAGAAGCTGGTGCCCATCCCAGGCCGTGATCCAGACGTTAAGCAGTGCATCCTGCCGGTCCTCCACCGCATCGCTCAGGTGGCGGGGCAGCGGCCAGGTGAGCACCAGGCTCAGCGCGATAAACAACACCAGGGCAGCGACGGTTGCTTGGTGCACATTCTGTTTCTGTTCCACAATGGGAGCATTATACTCCAGGTAGGAAAGGGAGGCAAGTGCCGGTTCCGGTTTGCCCGGCCTTGCAGGCGCGCAGCCTTGACGTTCCCGGCATTTTGCCGTATGATGGGGGCCAAGGATGATGGTAGAGTATGTTGGACAAGATCAAGCTAATTGAAGAACGATACGAAGAATTGAACCGGCTAATGGCCGACCCAGAGGTGGTGGCCGACCACCTCAAGCTGGCGGAATATGCCCAGGAGCAGGCCGAGATCGAAGAGTTGGTGCAGGCCTACCGCCGCTACCGGGCGTTGGAGAAAGAGCTGGCCGATACCCAGGAATTGATGGAGCAGGAAGAAGACCCTGACCTGCACGACCTGGCCAAGCAGGAACTTGAACGCCTTGAAGGGGAAATGGACACCCTCTATGACCAGATGCGGCTCCTGCTCCTGCCCAAGGACCCCCGCGATGAAAAGAACGTCATTGTCGAAATCCGGGCCGGCACCGGCGGGGATGAGGCAGGCCTCTTTGCCGCCGACCTGTACCGCATGTATACCCGCTATGCCGAGGCGAAAGGTTGGAAAACCGACGTCCTCAGCTTTCACGATACCGGCGTGGGTGGGTACAAGGAGATCATTTTCGAGGTCAAAGGGAAGGGCGCGTATTCTCGGCTGAAATATGAAAGCGGGGTTCACCGCGTGCAGCGCGTGCCGATCACCGAGGCTCAGGGGCGCATCCATACCTCCACAGCCACAGTCGCGGTGTTGCCCGAAATCGAAGAGGTGGAGATCGAGATTGACCCGGCCGATCTGCACATAGATGTCTATGGCTCGTCGGGGCCGGGCGGGCAACATATGCAAAAGAACGCCACGGCGGTGCGCATTACCCACAAGCCGACCGGCCTGGTGGTTTCTTGCGAAAGCGAGCGGAGCCAGACCCAGAACAAAGAACGGGCTATGGCCGTGCTCCGTGCCCGGCTCTATGAAATGGAAGAGGAGCGGCGGCGCGCTGAGCGAGGCGAGGAACGCCGACTGCAGGTCGGTTCCGGGGAGCGGAGCGAAAAGATCCGCACCTACAACTATCCGCAGAACCGGGTCACCGACCACCGCATCGGGCTGACGCTCTACCGCCTGGAGAGCATTGTCAACGGCGACCTGGACGAGATCCTGGATGAGCTGGCCACTGCCGACCAGGTGGAGCGGTTGCAGGCTATTGGAGCCTAGTCCGTTACAAGCAAAATCCTTGCCCGTTGGGCAAGCATTTCACCGCGAAGGACACGAGGGACATTAGATAAACCACCTTTCCTTGGTGGATTCGGCTCCGGCACGTTCAGGTTGGGGAACACCTGCGCTATCGCAACCGGACAGACTGAAAGTTTTGTTGGTAGGGGGTCTGAGCGATGTTGATCAAGGAGGCTTTAGCCCAGGCTGCAGCCCAATTGCACAACGAAGGGATCGAATCGCCCCAACTTGACGCGGAATTGCTGCTGGCCCATGTATTGGCGGCGAATAGGGCGGCGCTGTGGACCTGGCCCGACCGTCGGCTAACCCCCAAAGAGCTCACTCGCTACCGCGAGCTTGTCGCCCGCCGCGCCGAGCGCGAACCGCTGGCCTATATCGTCGGCCATCGCGAGTTCTTTGGCCTGGAGTTCGCCGTAAACCGGGCTGTCCTGATTCCCCGCCCAGAGACCGAGCTGCTGGTCGAACATGGCCTGCGCCTGGCAAGGCGGTTTACCACCCCGCTGTGCATCGCCGATGTAGGGGCAGGGAGCGGGGCAATAGCCGTGGCGCTGGCCGTGCATCTGCCTCAGGCGACCGTATATGCCCTCGATGCCTCGGCAGAGGCGCTGGCCCTGACTGCCGAGAACGCCCGTCGCCACGGCGTGAGCGACCGCGTGCGCTGCTTGCAGGGGGACCTGTTGACTCCGCTGCCCGGCGCGGTGGACCTGATTGTTGCCAACCTGCCCTATATCGCCACAGAAGAGTGGCCAGAGCTGGCCCCAGAGATCCGGCTATACGAGCCCCGCGCTGCCCTCGACGGCGGTGCTGACGGGCTGGCCCTCATCCGCCGCCTGCTGGCGACGGCGGCCCCGTACCTGAAGCCTGGCGGCGCGCTGCTGCTAGAGATCGGCGCAAGCCAGGGGGCAGCGGTGACCAGCCTGGCCCGGCAGCATCTCCCCCATGCCGACGTGCAGCTGTACCAGGATTACGCCGGGTTGGACCGTTTGGTCATTGTCGAGAACAAGTAGAACCTGCCCGGTGAAATCTTTGTGACTGCTTACCTATAGCTCAAGGGCCGTTGGTCGGGCGTCTTCCTACGAGGACGCCCCAACCGGCGGCGCAGGTGGTCGGTCGGCGCGGTAAGGATACCCTTGTGGGTATCCAATACCCTCTCAGGTGCGGTTTTAACCGCCCGGCTGAGCAGTCACGAACTTTTGTGTGTTACCACCGCTTGGCAAAGGCCAGTGGCTTCTTGGCGACCTCTGCGCCTTTGCGATTGAACCCTGCCGACCTCCCGATCTATCAGGGCCAGCGGGCCCGGTAGGTATCCACCATCGCGTCCACGACGCTCCAGCGGGGCTCCCAGCCCAGGGTCTGCCGCGCCCGGGTGATGTCAAAGACGTAGTCGGCGACGGCGATCTCCAGGTGCTCCGGCTCCAGCGGGGCCTTGCCGAAGGGCCGCAGCAGGCCCACCGCCAGGCGGGCCAGCCACTCCGGGATCAACCGCACCGTAGAGGCCGACCCGACCCGCGCGACGACCTGTTCCACCAACTCCCGGATGGGCGGCACGTCGGCGGCGCCGATGTTGAAGGCCCGACCCACCGCGGCAGGGTGTTCGGCCGCCTGCAGGCAGGCATCCACCACGTCGTCGGCGTGGACAAACTGGAAGCGGTTCTGTCCCTTGCCGATGAGCATTACCGGCTGGCCGTCGTGGATGGACTGGAGCAGGCTCACCAGGAACGGCTCATCCAGGCCCGGCCCCACAATCGTCGGCGGGCGAAGGATGGAAACCTCCAGCCCCTGCGCTACCGCCTCCATGCACAGCGCCTCGGCGGCGATTTTGTTGCGCGCGTACTCCCCCAGCGGGGCAAAGGGTGCGTCCTCCGGGCAGGGGACAACCTTCGGGACGCCATAGACCTCCGCGCTGGAGAGAAAGACGACACGCCGGACCCCGGCCGACCGCGCGCCCTCCAGCACGTGGCGGGTTCCCTCCACGTTGACGGCCTGCATGGTGGTGCGGTCGGCCCGGCGCTGGGGGATCAGCGCGGCCAGGTGATGGACGACCTCCATCCCCTCGCAGGCCCGCCGCATGGCGTCGGCGTCCCGCACGTCGGCGACAATCCATTCCACGTCATCTTTGGCGTCGTCGGGCCGGCGCAGGTCCAGCGCCCGCACCCGCTCCCCTCGGGCCTGCAGGGCGCGCACCAGATACCGCCCCAGGAATCCCGCCGCGCCGGTAACCAGATGTCCGCTCATATTCCCCCCTCATCTGGGTGTCTTCAGTGGTCGGAAACAAACCGCAGAGGCACAGAGAGCGCAGAGTTTTTGCGATTCTGTGTGATTCTGTGGCTCTATTTCACCACCGCGCTTTGGTGTAGATGGGCTCCTGGCGTGGCTGGGTAGCCAGCGTGGTGACGTACCATTCGTAGACCTGGTTGTACTGAGCCAGTTTCTGGGGGTCCAGACGGACGCCCAGACCCGGGCCTTCGGGCACCCGGATGGCGCCGTCCTCGTACGGGAGTGGGCCGCCCTCTATCACATCGTCCCCCAGATAGTGGTAGTGGACGTCGGGCGCGTGGTGGACGCTGGGGAGCGCCGCTGCCAGGTGCAGCACCGCCGCCAGGGAGACGCCGAACTCGGTGCCGGAGTGCATCCCCATATCCAGCCCGAAAGTCTCACAGAGCCGGGCCAGTTCCTTCGTCGCCCGCAGGCCACCGTACCAGTGGGGGTCGGCCAGGACGACGTCCACGGCGTCCATCCGCACCGCCGGGCCGATCTCCTCATACCCGAAGCAGGCCATGTTGGAAGCCAGGGGCATCCAGGGGGCCAGCCGCTTCAGTTTCGCCATCCCCTCCAGGCCCCACACCGGGTCCTCCAGGTACTCCAGGTTGCAGTCGGCCAGACGGCGGGCAATGCGCACCGCCGTCGTCAGGGCCCAGGAACTGTTCGGGTCCAGCCGGATGGGGACGTCCGGGAAGCGTTGGCGCATGTGCTCCACGGTACGGGCCTCCAGGTCGGGCGGATAGACCCCACCCTTGAATTTGATGGCCCGGCAGCCGCGCCCCTCCACCAGTTCGGCGCACTTTTCTATGATGCGGGCGTTCGCCTCCTCCCAGGGGGGCATCTCCAGCGCGCCGCCGGGGCTTTCGTAGAAGACGTAGGCGGATACGGGCACCCGGTCCCGCATCTTCCCACCCAGCAGGTCGCAGACCGGTCGCCCGATCACCTGCCCCTGGATGTCCAGACAGGCGAACTCAATCGCCGCGTAGGCGTTGATCAGGTTGGGGCCGAACATGCGCACGTAGAAGGGGTTAGAGACCTTCCAGCGTAGCCGTTCCAGGTGGAAGGGGTCCTCGCCGACGATGAGTGGTTTGCAGGCGCGCAGGACCTCCTCCATCTGCCGCCCGCTTGGGGTCAGCGTCGTCTCCCCCAATCCCACCAGCCCTTCATCGGTGACCACCTGGATGATCACCCGACCAAAGCCTGGATGCACGCCCCAGGCATGGAGCAGGGGCGTCTGCAGGGGGATGGCGACTGGCGTGACGATCAGGTCGGCAATCTTCATTGTCCCCCCCCCTTCAGAAGGGCCGTACTTGAGAAAGACGGTGAGGGGGTGCTCCCCGGCGCGCAGCTCCTCCCAGATCTTTCGCTCGGTCTCCATGACCTTCTCTGCGGCCAGCAGCACCTCCACGGCCAGGTCCTTGGGGACCACCACCGCGCCGTTGACGTCGCCAATAACCCAGTCGCCGGGGTAAATCTGGACGTCGCCGATGCGGATAGGGATGTTGATCTCCACGTATCGCCAGCGGCCGCGGATGTCGGCGGGGGTCTTGTAGCGGGCAAAGACCGGGAACTCTAGTTCTATGATGGCCTCCACATCCCGCACGCCGCCGTCAATGACCGCGCCGCCGCAGCCCTTCGCTTTGGTGGTCGTGCTGATCATCTCCCCCCAGTGGGCGGTCCCTGGGTCGTTGGAGGTGTCAAAGACCACCACCTGGCCGGGCTGGAGGGCGGCGTAGGCATCCACCGCGGTCTGGAGGTATTCATCCTTGTGGATAACGGTCGGCGTCCCTTTGATCGTCAGCACTGGCCCGGCCAGTCGCATCCCCGGCGCGATGGCCTGAATCTGGGGCGGGAGAATCTGGTGGAAGAGCCCCTTCTGGTCCAGGATGTCGGCGATGGCGGGGGTGCGCACCTGCTTGTACCGGGCAATCATTTCCTCCAGCGAGATCGGTTCCTGACTCATCATTCCCTCCTCAAAAATTACGTTTTACGCTTGACGTTTGACGCTTGACGCTTGACGTTTGACGCTTGACGTTTGACGCTTGACGTTTTACGCTTGACGTTTGACGCTTGACGCTTGACATATCGCATATTCCGCCCTCACACTTCCC